>ODAI012273566.1_pt1 | contig 32139 bp, 33 predicted proteins | sample 1539321 | NCBI WGS metagenome assembly ODAI01 (sample SAMN02144231, study PRJEB22623) | gut metagenome | biome: sheep rumen | host: Ovis aries | place: New Zealand
AAAGAAGATGATGAGCCGGTAATGGATATGGAAGCCAAGCCGGAGATCAGCTTTGAAGATTTTGGAAAGATGCAGTTCCAGGTTGGAAAGATCATTTCCTGTGAGGCGGTAAAGAAGTCTAAAAAGCTTCTCTGCTCCCAGGTACAGATCGGAAGCCAGGTTAAGCAGATTGTATCCGGAATCAAAAAGTACTATAGTCCCGAGGAGATGGTGGGTAAGAAGGTTATGGTCTTAGTTAACCTGAAGCCGGCCAAGCTGGCAGGAGTGCTGTCAGAGGGTATGCTTCTGTGCGCTGAGGATGAGGAAGGAAAGCTTTCTCTCGTCGTGCCGGAGAAGGATATGCCGGCCGGAGCAGAGATCTGCTGATATATCTATTCAGGAACCAGCCGCGATTATCTGACGACGGACCCGGGTCAGTTGTGCTGATATAATCAGACCCCGCTTTACGGCGGGGTCTTTTGAAACCGTGGAAATGACTGAATGGGAGAACAACGATGATTATTGATACACACACTCATTATAATGATAAGAAATATGAGCAGGACCGGAAGGAAGTTCTCCTTTCTCTCCGGGAGGCCGGTGTGGAGAGGGTAGTTAACATCTCGGCAAGCTGGAAGGACCTCCAGGATACCCTTGCTCTTACAGAAGAATATCCCTTCGTTTATGGGGCTGTGGGCCTTCATCCCGACCATGTGGGCGAGATGACGGAGGACCGATTTGAAAGGATCAGGGATTACTGCCGCCTGTCCAAGGTGGTGGCTGTGGGCGAGATTGGACTGGACTACCACTGGGATGTGGAACCCAGGGAGGTCCAGAAAGACTGGTTTAAAAGGCAGCTTGAACTGGCCATAGAGGAAGATATGCCGGTGGTAATCCACAGCAGGGACGCGGCCCAGGATACCTTTGACATGATGAAACGGGTTCATGCAGGGACAACAGGAGGAATCATCCACTGCTATTCCGGTTCGGTGGAGATGGCCAGAGAGTATGTGAAGCTGGGATATTATCTGGGAATCGGGGGAGTTGTCACTTTCAAAAATTCCAGGGTACTGAAAGAGGTGGTGACAGAGATTCCCTTAGAACATCTTGTCTTGGAGACAGATTGTCCCTACCTGGCCCCCACTCCCTACAGGGGCAAGAGGAATTCTTCTGCCTACCTGCCATTGATTGCTGACCAGCTGGCCCGGCTGAAGGGCATGAACAGACAAGAGGTTGAGGAAGTCACCTACAATAATGCCTTGGCTGTCTACAGGATGGAGGTCTGAGGGAAAGGCCCCGGAGTTTGCCGGGCAGAAGTCCCGGCTGGCTGATATTATGGTCTGCCCATACATGGCAGGCAGAAAGTATGGGATGTAAAAGCCTTAGCAGTCTGTAATTGTAGTAAAAAGTAAAGTGTATTTGCAAGTATATTTTATGAGGAGATTAGGCATATGGGAAAGCTCGGAAGCCCCCAGGAGACGATCGCGATCCTGCAGAAATACGGATTTCATTTTCAAAAAAAATATGGTCAGAATTTTCTGATTGATCCAAGGGTTCTTGATAAGATTATAGAGGCCGCGGAGATTGGACCGGAAGATTATGTCCTGGAGATCGGCCCCGGAATCGGGACCATGACCCAGGCTCTGGCAGACCAGGCCAGGGAGGTTTATGCCGTGGAGATTGATACGAAGCTGATTCCCATCCTCGAGGAGACCCTGAAGGACTATTCCAATGTGACCATAGTCAATGAAGATATCATGAAGGTGGATATAGGGGCTCTGGCCCGGGATCATAATGGAGGCCGGCCCATAAAAGTGGTAGCCAACTTGCCTTATTATATTACGACTCCTATCATTATGGCCCTGTTTGAGAAGGAGGTTCCCCTGTCCTCTGTCACAGTGATGGTGCAAAAAGAGGTGGCAGACCGGATGCAGGTGGGGCCGGGAACCAAGGATTACGGGGCCCTGTCCCTGGCAGTCCAGTACTATGCCAGCCCTTATATCGTGGCAAATGTCCCACCTAACTGTTTTATTCCCCGGCCAGCCGTAGGGTCGGCAGTAATCCGATTGACCAGGCATGAGAAGCCGCCGGTAGAGGTCAGTGATCCGGACTTTATGTTCCGTATTATCCGTGCTTCCTTCAACCAGAGAAGAAAGACCCTTCAGAATGGTTTGTATAATTCTCCGGAACTGCAGGTGTCCAAGGAAGAAGTGGCCCGGGCTCTGACCCAGATGGGTCTGTCACCTTCCATAAGGGGGGAGAAGCTGACTCTTGATCAGTTTGCCAGGCTGGCAGACCTGCTGCAGGATAAAAATAAGCAGGAGGCTGCTAATCCGGGTGAAGGCAGGAAGTAAGGATGGGTACCAGGTCCATAGGCCTGGGTGAAGGCAGGAAATAAGGATGGGCAGCGGGGCCATAGGCCTGGGTGAAGGCAGGAAGTAAGGATGGGCAGCGGGACCGGAGACCCGGATGAAGGCAGGAAATGATGAGAAAATACAGTGAAGATGAAAAATACATGAAGGAGGCCATCCGCCAGGCCAGAAAGGCCGAAGCCATAGGGGATGTTCCCATAGGATGTGTCATCGTTCATGAGGGGAAAATCATAGCCCGGGGTTATAACCGGAGAAACAGGGAGAAGACCGTACTGGCCCACGCGGAGCTCCAAGCCATGAAGAAGGCCTGCAAGATCATAGGAGACTGGCGGCTGGAGGATTGTACCATGTACATTACTCTCGAGCCCTGTCAGATGTGTGCCGGAGCCATAGTCCAGGCCAGGATTACCCGGGTCGTGATTGGAAGCATGAACAGCAAGGCAGGCTGTGCCGGATCTATTCTCAATTTGTTGCAGATGAAAGAATTTAACCACCAGGTAGACCTGGAGAAGGGGATCCTGGAGGAGGAGTGCTCCCAGATGCTTTCTGACTTTTTCCGCAGACTAAGGACCAGACGTAAAAAGGAAAAGGAGCTGGAAAAAGAGTTGCATAAACTGCAGGAAGAGGAAACGGAAAAAGATCTCCAGAAGCAGCCAGAAGAAGAGCTGGAGAAGGAACTTTAAAATTAGCTGAAAAATAAAAATTAATTTGACAAAAGTTTTAATCTGCGTTAGTATTAATGATACCGTGCAGCTGGGGAGTTAGCGGCGTCCTGTACCTGCAATCCGCTATAGCAGGAGTGATGACTGGCCCCGGATGACCTATTGATGTAGCTGCCCTTTGTAAGTGGTGTTGACAATTGGGTCTCGCGCAACAGGAACCTCTGAACCGTGTCAGGTCGGGAACGAAGCAGCACTAAGGAGACCCTCTTGTGTGCCGTGAGGGTGCCTGGTTCGAGCTAACTGCAGAGGTACCGTCTGTTGGTAGGCATACAAAGCCAGTCGCACGGTTTTTTTATGCCCTTTTTCAGATTGATATTTGACAGATTTTTTAGATAACTAAGTATAAAGAATAACAGAATAAAATAATGCCGTGCTGACGGTCCGATGGATGTGCTAGCTCCAGACTAGTATTTACCGGCCCTTGGTGCGGCATTTTTCATGTTTTCTGATTATGTGTCCGGACCAGTTCTTTCTATTAATAATCAATAAACAATAATCAATAAAGGAATAAACGAAACGGTTTAAAGGAAATATTTGGAAGAAGCGATTGAAGTGATTAGAAGAAGGGGCCCATAAATAAAAGAGGCAGCAAAAGCCTGCTGCCTCCGGGAAAGGTTTTATTTGTCAGCGCTGGTCCTTGTCAATGAATTCCAGACTTATGGTACAGATCGCAGCATAGATCAGGCAAAAGAGGGCAAGGTAGCCCCAGCGGTCAAGGACATTGGATTTCTTGTACTCATAAATCTTTCTGTAGGTATAGCGGGAGATGGCCATGTTAACCTGGTCGTCAATGGTTTCGTCCAGCTTCTCCGCATAATCCGGGGGAAGGGTTTCCTTTAATTCCTGGATGGCATCTATGTTCTGAATAATTGCCGCCTCATCCCTGACCATCTGGGAAGGAATCTCATTGAGGTTGGCCTCCACACAGAGTATTCTCTGGCCCCACTTGGCTATGGTGATATTTGAGAAGGACTTTGCCAGACCGGTCAGGGGGAAAACAGTACCGGAGAAAATGAGCTGAAAGATCAGCACAATGGGCATAACCGTCATGGCAGCGGTCGTATTCTTTACCATGGCAGATATAGCCAGGCCCAGAACATCAGAAGAGTAAAGGACCAGGAAAAAGGTGATGAAAAGGTCGATGAAAAAACTTCCGAAAACCAGTCCCCTTGCAGGGAAGGGAAGGATCAGGTCGTAGATCAGGGTCATAATCAGAGCCTGGATCAGGCATACAAGGGCCTGGAAGAGCATATGGGCAGCCACATAGGATGTGATGTGGAGACCTGTCCGGTGCTCTCTTTTTATGATGGCCCGCTCCCTGCAGATATTCTGGATGGAATTAAAGATTCCAATCCAGACACAGGAAGAGATAATGGCAAAAAAGCCTGACCTGGTCCCCTCTTTGAGGACAAAGATAGACCCACGGAGAACAAGGGAAAGGATGAGGGAGATAGCACCGGCAAAGATCAGCACCTTCCAATCCTTTTCATTCATAAATATTCTGTAAAATTTACCAAAATATACTTTTGTCTGGCCCAGGCGGCCAGTTCTCTCATTATCCATCAATATTCTCCTTCACTAATGAAAATTTCTCGATAAACTGGTCTGCCAGGCCCTCTCCACCCTCATCGGGGCGGTTGATCCGGCGGACGATGCCTTCAAGACTATCGCTTTCGAAAAAGTCAAGGGCCTCCCCCACGGTGCCGAAGAAGGCCAGATGGCCTACATTATCCTTAACACCCTTGGCAAGAACGATGATTTTGTCAAAAAGGTCGGAAACCCGGTCCGGCTGGTGGGTGATGACGAGAACAATCCGCTCTTCGTCGGCAATGATGCGCAGGTCTTCCATGAGTGACCTGGCCATGATGCCGTCAAGACCTGAGTCGGGCTCATCCAGGAAGAAAAGGGTAGGGTCGGCGATGTATTCCACGGCGATGCTCAGCCTCTTACGCTGGCCGCCTGAGAGCTTGGATACCAGAGAAGCGCTCTCCCTGTCCAGTCCAAAAGTATTAAGGACTTCCTGAATCCGCTGCTTTTTTTCTTCTTCAGGAATCATTTTAGGCATTTTCATATCAGCGGCATTTGCCAGGGTATCGAGGACTGTGTCATCCAGTCGCAGCAGGTCCTGCTGGGGTACGAAGCCTATGCTGTATTTCATCTGGTCATAATTCTTATAGACATCAATATCACCTTTACGGATCGTTCCGGTGGCTTTCTCATAACCCATGACCGCATTAATAAAGGTGGTCTTACCTGCTCCGGACCCGCCCAGGACCATAACCATCTCACCGGGGCGGATAGTCATGTCAATATTGGACAGCAGGATCTGTTTGCGGAAGAAGTTCCGGACACTTCTTTCTTCAATATGTATGGACAGATTATTCTTGGAGGTCTGCACATGATTATAATAGAGAAGCTGGTCCTGATAAAAGAAAATACTGTTTCCAATCAGGATGACATCCATGGGGGAAAGCTTTTTCCTATCTTTGACCTTGCGGTGGTTGATCTGTATGCCAAACTGGGTATTATGGTCACCCACATACCAGCCATCAGCCAGCTTTTCCAGAATGGCAAAGCGCTTGGGAAGGGCACTGGATATGGCGGATACCTCTTCATCTCCGTCGGTCAGCTCTTCACTTCTGCTAATATAGAGCTGCTCGTCGGCATTGCAGAGGTTGAGAGACTTCCACTGGACCTTGGCATCCCTGGGGTCGTAGCGGTTATCATAGAAAATAGTTACGGCAGGACCTTCATCCTTATAAATTTGGATAACATCACCATAGGAAAGGGAAACCTTATAGGCCCCGTCAAAAGCATCAGAACCCAGAACCTGCTCATTAACCCGGACTTTGTCGCCGCGGACCATGGATTCGAAAACATAACCCTGGCCTTTCTTTATAAAAACGCCCTGGAGATCTTCTAGAGCATCAGAATCAAGCCTGATCTGGGCGGTTGAAGTGTCATTGTCTCTTCCCATAGTCATGGTATCTTCATTGAGCATGATCTGTTGGATCGGGTGATTGGCAATACTTACAATAATAAATGCCGTTGGAAGAGATTTTTTCCCGGGCATATCAGCTGCATTTACTTTTTCCGGCATGCTATGGCCTCCTGTCTTCAGAAAATATAATTTAAGGATATCATAACATATTTGTGAAAAATAGAAAACAAAGGAAGAAAGCGTATAAAAAAGAACTTATGGGGACAGGAAAGATCTGGATGAGAGTTCACAAAATGTTCACAAAAAATATTAGCACTCAGACTTGACGAGTGCTAATAAACGTGTTATATTACAGCTGTAACAAGGAAATAGCAAATGACTACAACACCGAGAGGAAGAAGGAAGAGGCTTCCGGGAAAAGAAAAGAGTTGATGATTATGGGTGAGATTTCCACCCGGATCCAGTCCGACAGATTCCGGTGCTGCCATATATAATTGAAAGGAGACATGACTCATGTATATGCCAAGTATTTTTAGTAACAATTTTGTAGATGACTTTTTCGATGATATGTTCCCGGTAAGAGGACAGCTTACCAGACCGGTCCAGAATCTGATGAAGACAGATATCAAGGATATCGGCGACGGCTACCAGCTTGAGATGGAGATGCCAGGTTATGCCAAGGAAGAGATTAAAGTAGAGCTGAAGAAGGGAACACTTACCATCTCTGCTGAAAAGGATTCCAGCAAGGAAGAGAAGGACGAGAATAATAAATATGTCCGCAGAGAGAGATATGTTGGAAGAAGCCAGAGAAGCTTTTATGTTGGAGAGCATGTGACCCAGGAAGATATCAAGGCTACATTCAAGGATGGTATTCTGAGTGTAAGCTTCCCCAAGGAGAATGCAAAGCCTGAAATAGAAGCTAATCATCGGATTGAGATCCTCTAAGATCTTAGTAATTGAAGACCAGATTCTTTTAGAGATGATAAGAACAAGCTGGATTATATAAGAGAATATTAGGACAGGCGTGTCCTCTAAAAGATTACAAAGACAGACTGTGACTCCTCCATTTAAGAATTTTTGAAAGTAGTAAAGTAACCACATTAAAGCATTTTGAATTGAAATACTATCTGCCGGAAGACAGGGAAGCGGTTTTCCGGCAGACCTCCCTACTTAAATTCAGACCAGGTCCGGCAGGGCCTGGTCTTTTTTGCTTTTCAGAGAAAGCGTCTTCGTGTATAATAGGGTACATAATTGGTGGAAAACCAGGCAAAAAACGGCGATAGCCGGCATACTAATGAAGGAATTGGAAGAGAGGTAGATGAATTCATGGAAAAGATTCCGAAATGGGTAATAGTACTGGTCCTGGCGATATTAGGTCTTGTTCTTACTTATTTAGCATATCTTGATGGGAATTGGGTTGCACAGCCATGGTGGTAGGAATAAATAATGTAAATATATTTACAGAAGACAGGACATTTTCCAGGGGAAGGGTTCTTCTTGAAGATGGACTTATAAAAAAAGTGGAGTTGTATTCCGGGGAGAGTCCGGAGAAGGCTGGCCAGGAGGAGACTGACAGGCTTCCCGGGGATGGTGAGATGATTGACGGTCAGGGCGGCTGGCTGATACCGGGGCTGATTGATATTCATTTTCACGGTTGTATGGGAGAGGATTTCTGTGACGGCAGCAGGGAGGCTATGGATACCATCGCAAGATACCAGGCCGGCCAGGGAATCACTGCCATAGCACCGGCGACCATGACCCTGGCAGTGGACCAGCTGGAGCAGATTCTTGAAGAAGCCGCAGATTACAGAGACTGGCAGGACAAGGCCGGCCGGGAGGAAAGGGCCCTGAGGGCTGACCTGGTCGGTATTAATATGGAAGGGCCCTTTATCAGTGTAGAAAAAAAGGGCGCCCAGGCAGAGGAATATATCAGAGAGCCTGATGAGGATATCGCCTGCCGTTTTCTGCAGGCATCCAGGGGCCTGGTAAAGTATATCGGCCTTGCTCCGGAAGCCTGGGAGGGTTCCGGTGATTTTATCCGTCAGATGAAGGACCGGGTCCAGGTAACCCTGGCCCATACGGCGGCAGACTATGACAGGTCTATGGAGGCTTTTGCCGGGGGAGTTGGGCATGTGGTTCATCTCTATAATGCCATGACGCCCTTCCTCAGCCGGGAGCCGGGTCTGCCGGGAGCTGTTTTTGACAGTCCGGGTGTAAATGCCGAGCTGATCGGTGATGGATATCATATTCACCCTGCCGTGGTCCGGGCGACCTTCCGGCTTATGGGTGCGGAAAGGATTATCCTGATTAGTGATACCATGAGGGCAGCAGGTCTGGGACCGGGAACCTACACTCTTGGCGGCCAGGATGTAGTGGTCCGGGAGGGCGACGGAGTGGCCAGACTGGCCTCCACGGGAGGCATCGCGGCCTCTGTGACCAATCTGATGGAATGTGTCAGAAAGCTGGTTCTTGATATGGGCATAGCTTTGGAAGATGCCGTAGCCTGTGCCACGGTCAATCCGGCCAGGAGCCTGGGAATCTATGACCGCTATGGTTCGGTATCCGAGGGAAAAAGAGCCAATCTGGTTCTGCTTGGCCAGGACCTGGAGCGGAAGGCCGTGATCAAGGATGGCTGCCGGATCTCCTGATCAATAGTCAGCCAGGCACTGATTAACAGACAGCCGGGGCCTGATTAACAGACAGCCGGGTCCAGGTCAAAAGTCCAATGGGCTCCGGTTAACAGACAGCCGGGCCCAGGTCAAATGTCCAATGGGCTCCGGTTAACTGGCAGCCGGATTGTGGATAAAAGTGTTGAAGGTAACCGGTGGACTTGCCGATTCAGGGACAGGGCGCCTGACCGCAGGCCGTAAGTGGCGGAATAACGGCTTGTATTTTAAAAATGCCTATGTTAAAATGAATTCATTCGAAACGTGGGGGAGATCTCACGTTTCTTTGTGTAGGCGATAAGCTACTATCCCCTATCGTGCCGGCAGGAGAGGCAGGGTACCAGACCCGGTCCCTCATGGGACATGAACCGTGAGATGATGGCGGAATCGCTATGTATGAGCGGGGTCGGCCTGCTCGATGGATGGGAGGACAGATATCTTGAAGGGCTTATTTATTATCAATCCGTCATCGGGACGTCAGAATTTCCAGGATAGAATCAAAGATATCGCAGGAAAGCTTATCGTGGATCAGATTTGTAATACCATTGACGTGTTCTACACAGAAAAACAGGATGATGCCATGGAGAAGGCGGCAGAGTTGAAGCAGGGTGACTATGATTTCGTGGTTTCCGTCGGAGGTGACGGAACCCTGAATGAAGTGATCAACGGCATCGTGAATGGCGGCAGCCACATACCTGTGGCGGCTATATCTGCCGGCACGGTCAACGATTTTGCTACCTATCTGGACCTGCCCCAGAATGTGGATGATTTCTGTCAGATGATTAAAGATTATGAACTCAAGGATGTTGATGTAGGCAAGGTGAACGGGAAGTATTTTATCAATGTCCTGGCAGCAGGAATCTTCAGCGATATCGGTTTCAGGGTGACCAAGGATAAAAAGGCGGCAATGGGAAAGTTGGCCTACTATCTTGAGGGAGCCACGGCCCTGCCGGAGCAGATGGGGAATTCCTTCCTTCTTAGATTTACTACGGAAGAGCGGGTGATTGAAGAGGAGACGCTCCTCTTTATGGTAGCTAATTCCCAGAGTGTGGGCGGCTTCCGGGAGATTGCCCCCATGGCCTCAGTGTCAGACGGTCTGCTGGATATTATCATATTTAAAAAGACGGATATTTTCCAGATACTGCCTCTTTTGATTTCTGTTCTCAACGGAGACCATGTCAATCATCAGGCGGTAGAGTATCTGCAGGCAGAGAACATTTTTATAGAGAACCTTTCAGGTAAGGAGATTGCTCTCGACTATGACGGGGAGTATCTTGAGGGAGGATTTCCTGCAGAGGTGTCCCTGCTTCATCACGGAATCCAGATTCTGATTCCCAAAAAGACAGAGCTGGCAGTTGCGGGCCAGTAGGCCTGGAATCCGGGTTACAGAACCTGGAAGCCGGGGCAGGAGAAAAGAGTTTAGATCAATTGATTTTTAATAAAGGCATTTCTACGGTACAGGAGCGGAATCCTAAACAGTAAAGAAGCCTTTGTCATATAAGAGTAGGAATAGAAAAGAAAAGAAGTAGAGAAGTATTTTATTATATTTTAAGCTGGGAGGATCCTATGTTAGATATTAAGTTTGTCAGAGAGAATCCGGATATCGTAAAGCAGAATATCCGCAATAAGTTCCAGGACGATAAGCTTCCCCTTGTAGATGAGGTTATTGAGCTGGATGCCAAAAGAAGAGCGGCTCAGCAGGAAGGTGATGATCTCAGGTCAAACCGGAAGAAGATCGCCAAGCAGATTGGCGCCCTGATGAAGCAGGGCAAGAAGGAAGAGGCCGAGGCAGTCAAGCAGCAGGTGAACCGTAATGTGGAGAGACTTGCGGAGCTTGAGACAGAGGAAAAAGAGCTGGCGGAGAAGGTCAAAAAGATTATGATGACCATCCCCAATATCATTGATCCCAGTGTGCCTATCGGTAAGGATGATTCTGAGAATGTGGAAGTCCAGAGATATGGCGAGCCGGTAGTTCCGGATTTTGAGATTCCCTATCATACAGATATTATGAAGACCTTTAATGGTATTGATCTGGAGAGTGCGGCCAGGGTTGCCGGCAACGGTTTCTACTATCTCATGGGAGATATCGCCAGACTCCACTCGGCAGTGATTGCCTATGCCAGAGATTTCATGATCAACAGGGGCTTTACCTACTGTGTACCTCCTTTTATGATCCGAAGCAATGTTGTCACCGGTGTCATGAGTTTTGCCGAGATGGATGCCATGATGTATAAGATTGAGGGAGAGGACCTTTACCTGATTGGAACCAGCGAGCATTCCATGATTGGTAAGTTTATTGATACGGTCATCCAGGCGGACACCCTGCCCAGAACCCTGACCTCCTATTCCCCCTGCTTCCGTAAGGAGAAGGGAGCCCATGGTATCGAGGAGAGAGGCGTTTACCGGATTCACCAGTTTGAGAAGCAGGAGATGATTGTTGTGTGCGAGCCGGAGGACAGTCCCATGTGGTTTGACAAGCTCTGGCAGAATACGGTAGACCTTTTCCGGTCCATGGATATTCCTGTAAGAACTCTGGAGTGCTGCTCCGGTGACCTGGCAGACCTCAAGGTGAAGTCTGTGGATGTGGAGGCCTGGTCTCCAAGGCAGAAGAAGTATTTTGAGGTGGGCAGCTGCTCTAATTTAGGAGACGCCCAGGCCCGCCGGCTGAAGATCCGCGTGGTAGGGGAAAAAGGTAAGTATTTTGCCCACACCCTCAATAACACCGTGGTGGCTCCACCCAGAATGCTGATTGCTTTCCTTGAGAATAATCTCAATGAGGATGGAAGTGTGAATATTCCTGAAGTCCTTCGTCCTTACATGGGTGGAACAGAAAAACTGATTCCTGCTGAGTAAGGTTTGAACAGAGAAAAAAGTCTTTGTCTATGGAGTAAGTTTTCAGGCAGGATTATATTTCTCGGTCAGGAAGCAAGCCTTGAGACAAGGAAAAGGCTTTTAGTCAGAGAATAAGACGCCGGCCAGGGAAGAAGCTTTGACAAAGTCAGCAGAAATTAAAATATGAAGAAGAAAAAACCATCTGTCAGAAGAAACTGATGTGGCACCCTGCCTGGGGCGGTCATATCAGATGACTGACAGATGGTCTTTTTTATATGTCATTTTATGATTTTGGCAGACAGCCTGGAAAGACTAGTTGTCCTTTTTATTTGAAGAAGAACGTCTTCTTCTGGTCGTGCCTGTGCCGGCTGAGCCCTGGGAAGTCCTGGCAGTGGAGCCGGAGCCTTTGGCGGAAGTCCTTGCCGCAGTGGAAGAAGACCTGGAAGAAGATGTCTTAGTGGAAGAAGGCTTAGTGGAAGGCTGTCTGGAGGAGGATGATTGCAACCGTCGCTTGTTGCGCTGCTGAATCCTCTGGCGCCGCTTCTTTTCTGCCAGAATCCGGCGGATCACCTGCATCAAAATGAAGACCAGCACAAAGGCAATGATTATGCGTATCATATAATTCAGGACCTTGTGGGGAGTGATCTGCTTTTTATTAACCTCGGCAGCGGTCATATTATCATCAATACTTTTGCCGCCAGAGTAGGCTTTGGCGGCATCAGTACTAGGATCATATATTACGGGAGTGGAACCGATCATGGTATCTCCAACCATGATATTCAAACGGCCCAGCCGTCCGTTCTCTTTATCCTCATCCAGGATAAATTGATAAGAGATGGCGGACTCATCGAATTTCTTTTTAACAAGGATGGAATAGCTCTGATCGACCTGGCAGTTAAGGAACTTGACCTTATCGTAGGTCGCCTCATCCAGCTGGCCGCTATTTTTCAGGGTTGACTCCAGATCAAAATCTTTCAGGGGAGTAATCTGCTTAACCTTATTAAAGGCCCATTTGTAAAGCTTCTTGGTATCTTTGTAGCTGTTGTCAGCTCCATAATCCTTAAGGATAACACAGATCAGTTCCACGCCGTCTTTCTTGGCATAGCTAACCAGGGTGTTGAGGGCGGCCTGGGTAAAGCCTGTCTTGGCTCCTTCCACACGCTTGTAATAGTACTCAGAACTTTCATGCATGATCTTGGCATGGTTGGTGAGCTCTATGGTGTGAGTCAAGGTATCGCTGGCAGGAATCGTGTAGGTAAGGGTTCCGGCAATCTTGCGGAACTCTTCATACTGCATAGCCTGTTGGAGAATCAGGGCCATATCATGGCCTGTAGTATAATGCTTTTCGTCGGGAAGACCATGGGGATTCCTGAACCGGGTATTGGTACAGCCAAGTTCTTTGGCCCGCCTGGTCATCAGCTTACCAAAAGCCTTGTCAGAGCCGGCAATGTTCTGGGCTATGGCAGCCGCCGCTTCATTGGCCGAAGCCAGCATGAGGGCATAGAGGGTATCCTCTACAGAAAGGACGGCACCGGCGTTAATGCCGGCGGAGCTGCTGCCGGCTTCAATGCCTTCGACAGCTTCTTTGGTAAAGACAATATTATCATCCATCTTGAGGTACTCTATGGCGAGCAGGGCAGTCATAACCTTTGTGATGCTGGCGGGATAACGTCGGGTATAACCCTCGTAGGAATAGAGAATAGCACCGGTCCTGGCATCCATGAGAAAGGCAGAATCAGCTGCTATGGTAGGAGCATCCTCAAAGCCATCTACATTATAGTGGGCGCAGTGCTCGCCAATGGGATTATCTGCCGTGGCCTTGCTGGTGTCCTTTACGGCTTCTGTCGCATCAGCCTCTTCTGATGAGGCCGGTGCCTGGTCCTGGACCGTGGAGGCGGTCTGGGTCTGGCCGGCTTCTGTAGAAGCAGACTGAGCCTTGCCGGCTTCTGTAGAAGCAGACTGAGCCTTGCCGGTCTCTGTAGAAGCAGACTGAGCCTGGCTGGCTTCTGTGGCTGCCGCCTGGGCAAAAACCGGAGTTGACAGAGGACCAAACACTGATGAGACAGCGATGCTGGCCGTCACCAGAAGGGAAAAACATGATGTAAGTAATCTTTTCATAATTATTATTCTCTCCTTACACATACTATGCTATAGCTGTGAGATCGTCTGTATATCCAAAATTAAGGCAAAAACAGCCTTTGGATGAAAGTGCATATCAGATTTATTTTATACTATAGTCATAGTCTGTGCAAGGAAAAAGTTGTTATTTAAAGCTGACGGCCCCTTTAAGTCACTTACAGGGGCCGTCTGTCGGTAAAGAGGTTAGAGCTGCCGGGCTGTCACAGGTCCAGCAGGTCCTTCTTCTTTTTCTGGAATTCCTCTTCTGTGATGATGTCCATGTCCAGGAGTTCCTTGAGCTTTTTCAATTCTTCGTAAGGGTCGGAGGCAGGGCCTGCCTGGACCGTCCTGTTTTGAGGCCCTCCTTCCGCCGGGCCGGCCTGGCCTGTTTCCATCCTGGCTGCCCGTTCCCGTTCCCGCTGCAACTCCTTTAATGCCTTGCGGATCTTGCGGGCAGAAGACCTGGGGAAGGGAATGGATACCTCCCTGCCTTCATAAACCATGGTCAGGATTCCGTAAGCGGCAAACAGGGGCTCGCTTGTGATCTCCAGCTTTTCAATCTTGTCATAGGGAAAAGACCGGCTGCCGACGATAAAACAGTCCTCGTCAAAAATCAGGTCTTCCATATTGAAGCGGCCTTCTATCTCGTTATACATATATTGTGTTCACCTCGGTATTTTATATTTGGATTAATAATTTTGTATTTTTATATTATAGCAAGATTGGGGACATCCCACAATTAAAGATTGGAGATATCTCATAATTATGAACTGTAAAAGAGGAAATGAGGGTATAAACAGAGCACCCTTTTGACCGTCTGGTGTCAAAAGGGTGCAGCCTTATATGGGGGTAGTTGAAGTTAATAAAGCTTCAGGAGTCTCCCTGATTTTCATTTTGGTTGAGGGTCCGGTATTCAGCAGGAGAATATTCATAAACCGCCTTAAACTTGGTGCTGAAGTAACCCGGGCGGATATAACCACAGTTTCTGGCGATATCTTCAATCTTCATATCGGTGGAGACCAGCAGGTCTGCCGCTTTTTTAAGCCGGTACTGGTGGATATAGACCGTCGGGGGCCTGCCCAGCTCCCTGCGGAAGGTCCGGTAACACTCCCTACTGCTGATATGGGCGCTCTCTGCCACATCCTTTACCTGGATATCCTCCATGTAATTACTGGCAATAAAGGAAAGCATCTGTTCAATACGGGCCGACAGGCCGCTGGTGACAGCAGGCTTAAGCTGGGGCCTGTATTTCTTGTGGAGACAGAGGATGATACTGCTCAGCTGGTTGCGGATCAGTAATTCGAAGCCCATGGGCCGGTCTTCTCCCAGCTTGATGATGTCCTTTAGTTTTTTCAGGATAAAAGGGTCTCTGGTGATGAGGAAGGCCAGCTTCTGGTCATGGAGCACCGGATAGACATATTTATCGTTGATGGAATCGGGGCCTGACAACAGGGCTTCATGGAAAACGACACTGTAAAAAACAGGCTTTAGCGAGGCATCTTTCATGGCGTGCCTTTTGTGGGAGGAGATAAAATAGATATCCTCCTCGTGGAGAACCTGACTGGTCTCATCACAGCGGAGCTCTATCTGACCCCTTTCCACAAATCCGATTTCTATCTCCTGATGCCAGTGCTCCGGGACCATACTGTTGACCATACTTTTTAAGCTGGTCTCATAAATCTCACAGGGAAATGCTTTGATGCCGTGGAGATCATATTCCCGTCCGTCGGGTCCCAGGGACAACATTAATAGTTTTTTAGCCATTCTTCTCACTTGTCTTCAGATAGCAGTCATAGGTGTCTTTTAATTGCTCCATATCGCTAAGCCAGTCCTGGACACTCCTATAATCATTTCTCTTAAGCAGCATCCTCCGGTCCATAAGGGCAGAGAGGGTTATGGCATTCTTCATCTGCTCTTTATCTTTGATGGCACTGTACTCAGGAAAATCGATCTCACTGGCAACCCGGAAGAGGTTGGCTGTGGAACAGAAGCCGACCATCTGACTAAGCAGCTGGCTCATGAAGGCCTCCTGGAGGCCCTTGACCCCCTTGTACTCTTCCTTGGCGTCCTGGTTCCAGTAGCGGATAAAGAGCTTCTTATAATCTTCAAAAATCTGGCTGATGGTATCGAGAATGTAGGCCTTAAAGGGCTCTCTCTTCTCTTCGTCCTCATAGGGGCGGAAGCAGGCACAGACATACTGGGAAATCAGGTTGCCGAAAAGATAACCCAGGTCAAAGGCGATGGGGCCGCAGAAGCTGTATTCCATGTCAATTACCTTCATCTCATCTTCCCCGATGAAGATGTTGGAGGTGTGGTAATCACAGTGGATGAGAGCCTCTGACTTCTTCATAAAGAGGTCTCTTAAGACATATCTCTCCAGGATAGCCGCCGGATCAAAGACGATATCCTTGATGCAGAAAGCGATCTCCGGGTCCAGGCTCAGGCCGCAGGCCTTGCTGCCGAACTCGTCTTTGGAAATGAAGAGGATATTGTCGAAGATGTTACGCATCTTGTGATTGGTAAAATGGTTGTCCAGTTCCCGGAAAAGGGCGGTATCCATAAAATACTCAGAGGTATAGAAATGGATCTTGGACAGGAACCTGGCCGCATGGCCGGCAAAATTCGGGTAGATCTCCGACTTATTGAGCTGGAATCGGAGGATCTTCAGATAAGATACGTCCTCTGTGGCCATAACCTGGTTGTCCTCATCATAGAAATAGAGGTCCGGAATATAGTCAGGCACGATGGCCTTGCGGATTTCCATGGATTCGTACTCCAGCCTGGTCCGCTCCGAGGACAGATTGGTAAAGTCTTCGTTTCTTCCTGTGGCCCGCCCCTGCTTTACAATGATATTCCTCCTGCCGTCTGACACCCGGAATATGAAGTTCAGGTAGCCGTCACCGTCTTCTTCCTCGGTTCCTTCCCCTACGGCAGAGATGACCAGAGGCTTTGAATAATCCAGGTCGGGCATATGGCCTTTGAGATATTCTGTCAAATTCTCTTTGTTAAGTACAATCATTATTCTCACTTCTCCATTATTAGTTTATCCAGAATTCCCGAATGATCTTGAAATAGCTGGTCCTTTTATGATTATTCAGCAGGAGTAATCCCGCTGAAATAATACAATGATTTGCACTTTATTATACAATACTCTTTCTTATTAAAAAGTTTATGGCACAAATATGAAAGAAACTCGTCACAATTTCAAAAATTAAAGAGCTGTCATCTGTACCAGTCCAGGAATTTAAAAAAGTATTTAAGGATAATAAAGCCGTCAGGAATCAGCAATCCACACGGACGATGATTTTGCCGTTTACCCTGCCCTGGTCTAAGGCGGTGCAGGCCCTGGGGATTACTGCCTGGTCGCGGCAGATGACCGCAGGGATGGCGGCAAGGTTGCCGGTGCCGTCTGGACACGGATTATGGAGGATTATGGTCATGTGGATGATGATACCCCCTCCTTTGCCATATCCCTCTACAAGGAATACCGGAGTCAGGGCACAGGGACCAGGCTGATGAAGGCCATGCTGGCTTTGTTGAAGGAAGAAGGTTATGAGAGAGCGTCCCTGGCAGTACAGAAGGCTAATTATGCAGTCAATATGTATGAGAAGCTGGGCTTTAAAAGAGTGGATGAGAATGATCAGGAATATATTATGGTCTGTGAATTATGAGCAGGGAAGCGATAGAACAACGGCCAGTGAACTATGTTTAGGGAACCGAAAGAACAATGGCTTTTGAATGATAGGCAGGAAACCGAAAAGTTGTGTAAAGAACTCTGGTTCTTGAACTATGTCCAGGAAACAGATAGAACAATGGTATGTGAACTATGAGTAAGGAATTGATCGAAGATATTGATAAACTGCATAGCACGGAAATGGGACTTGAAAGAATCAGGAGCAATCTTGACCTTGGCCAGGTGGACCCGGTGGCCTGGTGCCGGGAAGCGATCCTGGAGGAGAAGGCAGTCATTACCCGTAAGGGTAAGAACTGGTATGTGAGGACCCGCGGCTGTGTGATTACAGTGAATGCAGGCAGCCTCACCATAATTACGGCCCACAAGGAGAAATGAATATAAAAAAGGAAGAATTTTCAGAGGGAAGCGGTCGTCGGTATCCAGGACGACCGCTTTCTGCTTAAACCAACCAAATCTGCCAGAGAATGAGTGCCGGATCTGGCAAAAGAATTATTTTATGTAAGGATTGGGGAAATGCTATTGCTGACCAAGCCATTTCTCCAATAATACCAGATTCACATACGGTATCCCGTTAAAAACTGTGGGTACGATGGAGATTTCTTTGTAGCCCAGCTTCTTGTACATAGCCCTGGCGGTCAGGTTTTTCTCATTGGTATCCATGCGGAGTTCAGGGCAGCCATGGTCCGCCGCATATTTCTCATAGAAGGCGACAAACTTTTTGCCCAGTCCTCTCCCGGCTGCCGCCGGTGATATGGCAAGGGTGTGGAGGACACAGACCTGGTCATTAGAGGCCTGGTGTTTCCAGGGGGCACCATAATAGGAGTCGACCTGGATCTGATTAATAACAGCGACGCCCAGTAAATGGTCGTCTTCCTCAAGGACAAATAGGTCGTCCCGGCCGAGGGCGGCTTCTGCGGTGGCCTTAACCGGATAAATACCCCGGATCCATCCCGTGAAGAGTTTGCCCTCTTCCTGGGCCTGGTGGACCTGGTCATAAAGAGAGGCGACCGCATCAATATCCTGGTAAACAGCTTTTCGGATTATTTGCTTCATTCTTCTGGAACTCCTTTTATCTGTGGGGATTATAGGTTCTGTTTTCCATTATATATTAGGTTTATTGGGAGATTCAATATAAGAATAACAGGCCGGTCTGCTTTGTCATACCTGGAAGGCTGGAAACAGGCTGCAATGAATGGCATGTTCAGGAACTATCTATATCTGAAAGAAAAAGGGGCTGTCGCACTAAAGCGGCGGCCCCTTGTCACGTAAAAAGGCAGGTGTCACCGCGCCAGATGTTCAAGATCGTCGTTTATGCGGCCATGAACCGCATCTATTCCTGCAGGGACATCGAAAGCGCCTGCAAACGGGATATCAATTTCATGTATCTTCTCGAAGGGAAGCCTGCGCCGGACCATGCGACCATCGCGAGGTTCCTCTCCCTCCATTTCTCCCAGTGCTCCAAAAAGACCCTTGCCGAAGTGACCGGGCTGCTGAAAGACCTGGAGACTCTGGAAGGATACATCGCCAGGCTGAAGGAGTACAACCAGAAGATCCATACCTGTGGTGACCGGAACAGCTACTCCAAAACGGATCCCGACGCCACTTTTATGCGGATGAAGGAAGACCACATGCTCAACGGCCAGCTCAAGCCGGCCTATAATCTCCAGCACGGCGTGGACTCGGAATACATCACCTGGCTGGACGTGACCCAGAGGCCGACGGACACCAGGACGCTGATCCCGTTCCTGAAGGACATGGAAGAGCACCTGCCCTTCCGCTACAGGGACATCGTGGCGGACGCCGGCTATGAGAGCGAGGAAAACTACCTTTTCATCGAGGGGAACGGGCAGGTCGCCTTTATCAAGCCCAATAATTATGAAAAGGCAAAGACACGCAGGTACAAAAAGGACATCGGCCGGATGGAGAACATGGAGTATGACAAGGAGAGGGACTGCTATATCTGCAGCATGGGGAAGGAGATCCAATGGGTTTATGACCGGAAGGAAAAAACGGCAACCGGGTACAGACGCACGACATCCGTCTACCGGTGCGGAGACTGTAAGGGATGCCCCCGGAAGACGGAATGCATCAAAGGGAACAACTGAAAGACCCCCATGGAGGACCGGTCAAAAACACTGTACGTATCAAAGACCATGAAGGAAAAAAGGCAGGAAGACCTGGAACGGATCACAAGCGGTTACGGGATACAGCTGAGGATGAACCGAAGCATCCAGGCGGAAGGATCCTTTGCCGATGTGAAGGCCGATATGGCCTTCCGGCGTTATACTTACCGGGGCATGGACAATGTCACGGCCCAGAGCGTGATCCTGGCGATCGCCCATAACGTCAGCAAATATCACAACAAGATCCAGGCCGGGAAAACAGGGCACCACCTGTTCGGTCTGAAAGAGATCGCTTAAATTTAGAAAAACCAAAAACAGGACAGACCGGGTCTTTGATCAAAAACCAGGGTCCTGTAGAAGCCGCAGAAAGCGATAGCGCTGTTTTTAATAAAGACACTGTAGGCCGAGAAGAGACCGATGTAGCTCATAGGCAGTCCCAGGGACTTAAAGAGGATGGTTATGCCCGGTATAAGACCCGGAGTTGCCATAGACAGCTGCAGGGTCAGGAGGGACAGGATCAGCAGGAATTCCGGTGAGATAGGGACACCGGTCATTTTCGTTACCATGAAACAGGACAGTATATAGGCCGATGGAGATGAGGGGGACAGCAGGGCCTGGTTGAGCGGCTACCAGAAGGAAGTGAAGTCCGGGTCGATGGCAAAATCGTCTTTTGAGATCTCTTTGAATTTTCCGATACCAGACATTTCATTTCCTGTGGTGAAAATAAGACCAACGAGGGGCCCTGTCTTTCTAAGAAGCCAGAGCGGATTGACCTTGCATCTGAAAGATACCTTGGCCAGTTTAAGGAGGCCGCACACTAGTATACACAGATAGGTGCCAACAATGTACCTCCAGCCGTCAATAATCATACCAGATTGGCCCTTGGCAGTAATGGTGAAGATACTTAAAAAGGGCACAGCCACCATAGTTTTCAGTACCAGGTCCATGACTTCATTAAGCCAGTCTCTGACTTCGATCAGAAGCGAAGGGAGAACTGGTGTTTTTTTGCTGATAATGAGCAGGGCGGCACCCAGCAGGAGGCCGAGAATGGCAAGCTGGGGGAAGTTATTATCCACAAAGGGAGAGAAAATATTGGTCGGAAAGATGGCCGGTTCTTCGCTGGTGGGGGGAGGGTTTCATGTATATCAGCTTGTCTGCCCTGGCCGGTCTGACCCGGGCAGGAAAACACTATAAATAGTATAACCTATTTCCCCGGATTTTCTATAAGAGAGCTGGCTGCCAGAAAAGAACACCAAGACAGGCTGAGAAGAGGATCATCAAGATTGGTGAAGGAGCAGCTTTTTTGTGTTTTTTATAAAGAAAATGGATGGCCAGCAGAATGAGGAAGACGGCTATGGCCTTAAAATCAGGGGTCAGTGAAGTGTGGGCGTCCACAAAGCCCAGCAGGGTGCCGAGGCCCATATTGATGGCCGTGGCCAGAATCAGGGCGACAATGCAGGGACGGACACCGGCGAGAAAGGCCTTTACGCCGGCATATTCCATCAGGTTTTTCAACAGGGATACAATAATAAGGATGATAAAAAAGGAGGGGAGAACTACTCCCAGGGTAGCAAAAAGAGCACCCAAAAGGCCTCCCTGGGTTGAACCTATAAAGGTGGCCATATTGACTGCGAGTGGTCCCGGCGTGGATTCGGATACGGCAATAAAATTCAGGAACTCGCTTTCTGTCAGCCATCCGTTGGAAAGGACGGTTTCTCTGACAAGGGAGATCATTCCATAGCCGCCGCCAAAGGACAGGCTGCCGATCATGAGGAAATTTAAAAAGAGTTTTAGATAAATCATGGGGCAAGTCACTTCCTTTCCTTAATATTCTGCAAGAAATACACTGCAAGGCCTGCCATTCCACAGATTAAGATATAGAAGACGGAGGAGAAGGACAGGGAGGCAAGGCTGCAATAGACCATGGCGCCTATGACCGAAAGCAGGACAAGGATATTAAAGGGGGTTTTCTCTATTGCTTTAAACATTTTCAAGCCGGCAGACAGAATAAGGTAGATCACACAAACCTGTATCCCGTGGAAGGCACGGGATACAAAGGAAAGACTTAAGAACTGGTCAAAAAACATGGAAATACAGAAAATAACCAGGAAAGAGGGCAGACAGACTGCCAGAGTTGAACCGGCTGCTCTGGCCAGGCCTCCCATTTTATAACCGATATAGGTGGCGATATTAATGGCTATGGGTCCCGGGGTAGATTCTGCTATGGCAACAATATTGAGGAACTCCTCTTTATCAATCCATTTTTTCTTTTCTACAAATTCATGCTCCAGCAGGGCGATCATGGCATAGCCGCCGCCGAAGGTAAAAGCTCCTATCTTAAGAAATGACAGGATCAGTGCTCTTTGTTTTCCCATGGGTGAACTTCCTTCTTTCATAATTATGATGATGTCTGTTTTTTATTGACAGGAAGGCAATTGATTTCCTTCAATAAAAAAAGCAGACTTATAAATATTCATAAGCCTGCTTAATATGCTGCTTAAACGGACCAGGTGGTTCATGGAAAACCTGGAAATCATTTAATCTTCAAATTAATAAAAATGGTTTGAATATTAATGCAAATGACCTTGTTTATTATACGGTCTGATTCTGTAACTGTCAACAAGCCAGCCGTTTTTCGCCGTCTTAACTGGATGCTTCTTTATGTAGAAAAGAGCTGTCGATCTGTTTTAGTTCAATGGCGGCCTCCAGCTGTTCCAGCACCTGGAAGGTAATTTCATGATGGTATTCCTTTATCAGAGTAGGGTTTGCAAGGCTGGGACAGCATGAAAATTAAGCGAACAGCCCGGCTTTTTTGAAAACAATCATTTGTTATTATATCCTATGGACAGTGATTTTTCCAGCTTTAGCCAGGTATGTCAGGCAGGTTATTTTAGTCAGGTATATCAGGCAGGTTACTTTAGCCAAACATGTCAGGTAGGTTATTCTAGCCAGATATGTAAGGCAGGTACTTTAGTCAGGTATATTATATATATTATTTTAGCCAGGGATAATAATATAAGCAGGGCATTTTCTGCTTCCCTTGATTAAGCTTGAACAGAATATGTGTAAATGCATGCGTTTTTGGCTCTATTTTACAAAAAAATATTAGAATTAAATATAATTGAACAATCTATTTTGCCTTGACAACAAAAGTTATCTGAATTATTATTATACTATAAAACAAAATAAATTTTCAGGTTGAGAATGTGTCCTGTTAGTAAAGCCATAAAGCTATGGCTTTATTGGCAGGGTTTTTTTTAACCTGAAAGAGCACTTAATCAGAAATGATTCAATACGAGGAGGGTTTACACTATGGCAAAGTATATTTTAGTTATGGACCAGGGAACCACCGGTTCCAGAGGCGTTATCTATGATGAAAAAGGAAAAAAACTGGTTTATGATTATGAAGAGTATGACCAGTACTATCCGGAATCCGGCTGGTGGGAGCAGGATGGCAAGGCAGTGTGGGATGTGACCATCCGCACGGCCCAGAATGCTGTCAAAAAGGCCGGCATCGATCCCAAGGATATCGCTGCTCTGGGTATCACCAATCAGCGGGAGACCACAACAATCTGGGATAAGGCTACGGGAGAACCCATCTACAACACTATCGTATGGGGTTGCCGGAGAGGTGTTGATATCTGTAATGACATGATCGCTAAAGGATATAATGAGACCGTCAATAAAAAGACAGGTCTGGTTATTGACCCGACCTACTCCGCTTCCAAAATCCGCTGGCTTCTTGACAATGTGGAAGGTGCCCAGGAGAGGGCCGAGGCAGGAGAGCTCTTATTTGGTAATATCGACAGCTGGCTGATCTACAATCTGACCAAGGGCAAGGTACACGCAGAGGACTATTCCAATGCTGCCAGGACCATGCTTTTTAATGCCCATGAGCTGAAATGGGATGACGAACTTCTGGCCATGTTCAACGTACCCAAGGCCATCCTGCCGGAAGTGAAACCGTCCGTTGGTATCTTTGGCTATACGGATCCGGAATTCTTTGGCGTGGAGATTCCCATTGCCGGTGTTGCCGGTGACCAGTCAGCTGCCTTATTCGGCCAGGCCTGTTTTGAGGAAGGTGCTGCCAAGAACACCTATGGAACCAGTGCCGTTCCGCTGATGTACACTGGTGATGTTGCCCCGGAGACAGAAAAGGGACTTCTCACGGTTGCCTGGGGCAAGGATGGTAAGGTAAAATACTCTATGGGAGCAAGTATCCTGATCGCCGGACAGGTGATCCAGTGGCTCAGGGACAAGGTTAATATTTTTGAGAATTCAGCAGATTCCGAGGCCATGGCAGAGAGTATCCCGGACAATGGCGGACTCTTCTTCGTTCCCGCCTTCACAGGACTGGGTGCTCCCCACTGGAATCCTGGCGCAAGAGGAATGATGATCGGTATCACAGCCGGAACCACTAAAGAGCAGATGGCCAGGGCAGCCCTTGAGTCTATGGCATACCAGACCAGAGACCTTCTTGAGGAGATGGAGAAGAATGCCGGCATCAAGCTCAAAGAGCTCAAGGTCGACGGCGGCGCCGCACAGAATGACTTCCTCATGCAGTTCCAGGCCGACATTCTCAACTGTAATGTAGTCCGCCCCAAAGATACGGAGACAACTGCCCTCGGCGCCTGCTATCTGGCCGGTCTTGGTGTTGGAATTTTCAAGAGTGAGGATGAGCTGAAGGAGCTCTGGGAAGCAGAGAGAGTATTTACTCCTAAGATGGATGAGGAGACCAGGGAAAAATTATATGCCCAGTGGTGCAAGGCCGTTGAGAAATGTAAAGACTGGTTATAGAATCAAGTATAGTATTGGAAAGAACATAAATCAGATGTAGCTGAAAAACAAGCCTTCCGGCTGTTCATGGAACGGCCGGCAGGCAGGGAGGAAAGGAGTTGCTAAAATGAAATATGATGTTGTCATCATTGGTGGTGGTATTTCCGGAACAGCGGTGGCCCACTGCCTGGCACAGTATCAGCTGAAAACAATTCTGCTGGAGGCAGGATCAGACGTGGCCTTCAGGGCGACCAAGCAGAATGGTGCGGTCTGCCACGCCGGCTATGATCCTCATCCGGGAACCTTGAAGGCCAAGCTCAATCCTCCCGGAGCCCGCATGTACCCAAAACTTGCCAAGGAACTTGGTTTTAAGATCCGAAATACCGGCCAGATGGTCATTGCTTTTTCTGACAAGGACTTAAATAAGCTGGATGAGCTGATGGAGAATTCCCGGATCAACGGCGTTCTGGGTATGGAAATGCTCAATAAGGACAAGCTTTATGAAAGAGAGCCCCACATCAACAGGAATGCCCTGGGTGCTCTTCTCTCCAATTCCACAAATATGGTTGATGCCTTTGAGGTAGCCATTGCTTTCATGGAAAATGCCATGCAGAACGGAACAGAGCTGGGTCTCAATCAGCAGGTGCGTAAAATCACCAAGAGAGGGGAGCAGGATTTCCTGATCCAGACCCAGGATTCAAGCTATGAGACCCGTTTTATCATCAATGCCGCAGGCATTCATGCCGATGATGTGGCAGCCATGGCAGGAATTCATGAATATAAGATGCAGGGCCGTCACGGCAACCTGGTTGTCGTTGACAAGGTGCTCCCCATCCATACGGTCATGTTTCCCTGTCCGGGACCGGACACCAAGGGAATCGCTTTGATTCCCACGGTATCCAACAATTTTATCATTGGTTCCACCGCCACCATGCGGACTGACAAATATGATGTGACCAACGATGCCCTGGGTGTGGATGAGCTTATCGAGGGTGCCAGGCTGCTCCTTCCTGAGTTTGACCCCAAAGGGATCATCCGGACCTTTGCCGGACAGAGACCGGTTGCCCTGGATAATGACAATGATTTCTACATTAAAGAATCCGAGACCTGCAAGGGCTTTATCCATGTGGCCGGCATCCAGTCGCCGGGTATCGGCGCTGCTCCCGGCGTTGCGGAGTATGCGAGAGATATCCTGGCAGACGCAGGCTGTGAGCTGAAGCCCAAGCCTGATTACAATCCCTACCGGGAGCCGATTCCGGATTTCAGTGACCTCTCCTTAGAGGAGAAGGATGCCCTGATCAAAAAGGATCCGGCCTGGGGAAGGATCGTCTGCCGTTGTGAGACCGTTCCGGAAGGAGAGATCGTGGCAGCCATCCATCAGACCCTGGGCGCCAGGACTGTGGAAGGAGTCAAGAGAAGAACCAGGGCCGGCATGGGAAGATGCCAGAGCGGCTTCTGCCAGTTCCGGGTAATGCATATCCTGGCCAGGGAGCTGGGTATCCCGGAGGACCAGGTCCGGTTTGAGGAAAGAGAAGCACAGGTTCTTTATGGCCGGTTGAAAGGGGGTAAGTAAGATTATGCGGACGTTACAATATGATGTTGTCGTGATCGGCGGAGGTCCTGCTGGTCTTGCTGCGGCACTGAAAGCCAGGGAAAAGGCAGAGAAGGTAGCAATCCTTGAGAGAAATGATGAGCTGGGAGGTATTCTCAACCAGTGTATCCACAGTGGTTTCGGCCTCCATGTGTTTAAGGAAGAGCTGACAGGTCCGGAATATGCCCAGAGATATATTGACATGGTCAGGAAGACCAATATCGTAGTCTATCTGGAGACCATGGTCATTGAGGTGACCCCGGACCGCCAGGTCATCGCCATGAGCCCGGAGGGAATGATTATATTTAAGGCAGGAGCCATCGTCCTGGCCATGGGCTGCCGGGAGAGAACCCGCGGCCAGATCCGGATCCCGGGAAGCCGGCCGGCGGGAATCTTCACAGCCGGTCTGGCCCAGAGATACATGAACATGGAAAACTTCCGGCCCGGAAACCGGGTTGTGATCTTAGGTTCCGGTGATATTGGCCTGATTATGGCCAGACGACTCACCTTAGAGGGAGTAAAAGTAGCCGGCGTCTATGAAGTTATGCCTTACGCCAACGGCCTGCTCAGGAATATCAAGAACTGTCTTGATGATTTCGGTATCCCTCTCCATCTTTCCACAACGGTTACGAAAATTATCGGAGATAGCCGGCTCCAGGCCGTGGAGGTTGCCGCCGTTGACGAGAACCTGAAACCCATCCCGGGAACTGAGGAGAAGATACCCTGTGATACCCTGCTGCTGTCCATCGGCCTGATTCCGGAAAACGAGCTGTCCAAGCAGGCTGGCGTAGACCTGAACCCCATCACCAATGGACCAAAGGTTGACAACAGTCTGGAGACATCTGTTCCGGGCATCTTTGCCTGTGGCAATGTCCTCCATGTCCATGACCTGGTGGACCAGGTTACTCAGGAGGCAGAGGATGCCGGAAGCTATGCCGCTCAGTTCGTGGCTGACAAGAAGGGAACAGAAGAGGCTGACAGGAAAGGCACTGATGGGGCAGACCGGATTGAAGTGAGGGCTGAAGGTCTTGTACGTTATACAGTACCTTCCTTCATCGACAGGGACAGCAAAGAGGCTGTCAAGATAAAATTCCGTGTCGGAAGACCGGTTGACAAGGCAAGAATTAAAATATGTGCCGGGGACAAGCTTCTCTTCGAGAATAAAAAACCCAGGAAATTTGTTCCCAGCATCATGGAAAATGTCAGGATCAAGGCAGGGGCATGCAAGGAGATCCAGGGACCGGTCACCGTGACTGTAGTTGAGGATTAAAGAAGGGAGGATTCACAGATGCAGAAGGTAACGATGTGCTGTACGACATGTCCTTCCGGATGTGCGCTCACAGTGACGATTGGTGATGATAATAAAGTGGCCCTTGTAGAAGGCAACAGCTGCCCCAGGGGAGAGACATTTGCCCATAAGGAATGGACAGATCCGGTCAGGACCCTGACCAGTACCGCCTTTGCGGTAATCGGAGGCCAGGAAATGCTGATTCCCGTGAAGACCAGCAAGCCCATCTCAAAAAAGGCCGTGGAAAAGGCCATGGAAGAGATCCAGCAGGTTCTGATTGATCATCCGGTCACCATGGGAGATGTTATTATTGAAAATATTGCGGAAAGCGGGGTTGCCCTCGTTGCCTGCAAGACAGTCTCATAAGTTGAAGGCGGGATTTCTTTATGGATTGTATGGACAGGAAACTGGAGATTATTCCCTCGGTCAGGGAATTGAGATATTTGAAAAAGGCACTGGCGTCAGACTGCTCCGTCATCCAGCCTTCAGGTGCCCATATCGGGAATCTGAAGCCGATCGTCGAACAATGCCACCGGCAGGGCAAGAAGGTGCTGATCAACCATGAGCTGGTCGGCGGACTGGGCAATGGCAAAACAGCATTTAAAATGCTGAAGCAGTATTATCAGGCCGACTGGATTATTGGTTCGAGTGTGAGCAGAATCCACATGTACCAGAACCTGGGCATGAGGTCCATCTATAAGATCGTGCTGGTGGATTCTATTTCCGTGGAAAATGCCCTCCATGCCATCAATGAGATCCGCTTTGACGCCATCGAACTCCGTCCCTACTATCACGCCCTGGAATTTCTTCCCAAATTCAAGGAGTATTTTGACGGGGATTTCTATATCGCCGGCTTTGTAAATACGGAGGAAAGGGTCAGGGAAGCAAAAAAGGCAGGCTTTAAGGGTGTCATGACCAGTACCACCAGCCTGTGGGGACTGGACATCTGAAAAACCAGGGACATTTTCTCATAAATATAAAGACCAGGCAGGGCCGGGAAATGAGCTTGATATGAGCCCCTTAGCCAGAATTGGGTTTTAATCTGATCTGGCGAAGGGAATCTTATCAAAATGAGTTTACCGGCCCTGCCTTTTTTATATATCTTACCGGCCCGGCCAGGAATAGGACTCCATGGCATGGATGGCGTCGCGGCTGATGGAATGGATCTTACCACCATAGAGTCTGGCAAAATGGCGGAAAAGAGGCACGATATCCCTGGTCCGCTCCCTGAGGGGAGGAATGTTTATATTGATGACATTCAGCCGGTAGTAGAGGTCGCTGCGAAACTGCTTGTTGGCGATGGCCTCCATGAGGTTAATGTTAGTGGCGGAGATAATGCGGACGTCCACAGGCTTGGGCACCTTGCCGCCAATCCTGGTGATCTCCTTATTCTGCAGGAAACGGAGTATGGCCTTCTGGGGCTCTAAGGACATGTTGCCGATCTCGTCCAGGAAGAGGAGGACAGGTGATCTTTCCTTGGATACCCACAGTTATATGTCATAAAAAATCCGCCATAGATTACCGCGATTCCGGGTTCCATGACGGATGAATGACAAATAATTTTTTTAGCTTATATGCTCACTTCTTTTTCAGCATCTTATAGAAATGTCTCTCAACGAAAAGGATGGTATCGATCAGGTCGTCCACGGACTGATATCCGTATCTCTGGAACATGATCTGCCAGTCAATCAGCAGGGACAAGGTTACGGCACAACGCTTTGCCGCCGGATCCTCGATAACATCGAAATCCGGATAAGGAATCGTGCTGGCACTGCGGAACCAGTTGACCATGGAGGCATATCCCACTGAATCCACCATCACATCGTCCTGGATGCTGCGGCGCAGACCGGTCTGGTTTCTGTAACGCGGCTTGCTGTCCTGGTTCCAGCAGTCGGTAAAGGTAATGAAATAACTATAGTACATCCTTTTGATGGTCGCTAAGAGATAGGCCTTGAAGTCTTTCCTTTCCGCTTCCGTGGCAAAAGGTTTGAAACATGCAGCACAATACTGGGAGATCAGATTACCGGTCAAGTATCCGATATCATAACCGAAAGGTCCCACAAAGGCAAATTCCATATCAATTACCTTAATGGCATTATCCGAGGCGAGGATATTGGATGTATGATAATCTGAATGAATCAGGGCATCCTGGTGGGACATATAGGACCGGCGGAGCTTAAAGAGTTCTGTGACATAACGGCTGTCATTACTGAATCTCTCCGCGAATTCCTCAAATCCTTCCCCGAATTCATCATCAACGGGGAACTCAAACATGTCAAGGAACATCCCGTCTTCCATAATCTTCCGCATGGGTGTATTCTCAAAGCGCTTTGCCAGATCCCGGAAGTCCTGGCGGCTGAGGTAGTACTCGGATGTATAAAATTCATTTTTAGCGCAGCACTCACCGCAGAGACGGCCATAATTCTCAAACTTCACACCCTTGTTAAACTGGAATCTTGAGATCTTCAGGTCAGAGACATCTTCCATCACAAATAAATTGTTCTCATCATCATAGAACATCAGGGATGGTGTGAACTCCGGAATGATGGTATTGCGGATCTTCATACAATCATATTCTAACTGGATCCGGTTCACATCCATGGGAGCCTGGCTCACTCTGGCTACAGGCAGGCCCTGTTTCAAAACATAGGCTTCCTTGTCTGTCTGAATCCGGAAGATATGATTCACATATCCATCGCCATCCTCCTCCGCGGTTCCCTCTCCGATCATAGAGATCTGCACCGGAACGGAATCATCAAAGTCCGGAAGGTGGTCCTTTATATAAGAAATAATATTTTCCTTGGAAATCTTAACCATAATATGCTCCTGCTTCACGGGCAGAATGCCCTGTAAAAATGGTCCTTATAACTCAAGCATATTATACCATGAAAAACCATCTGCCATATGGTATTAATTGAATAAAAAAGGATAATTTTTTGCAGGGGAAAATATATTTTAAAATCTCACCCTTATCTGGGTGCCTTTTCCCGGTACGCTGTGAAGGGAAATCTCTGCTGAGTGGATCTGGGCGATGTGTTTTACAATGGCAAGGCCCAGACCTGTGCCGCCTGTTTCTCTGGACCGGCTTTTATCTACCCGGTAAAAACGTTCAAACACCCTGTCCTGCTGGTCGGCCGGTATGCCGATGCCAGTGTCTTTTACAGAGAGTATGGGATGACTGTCCAATATGCTGACAGAAACATCTACAGAACCCTTTTCCTTATTATAGCGGATTCCATTCTGTACAAGATTGTCGATCAGTTCTCTGATCAGCCGGGGTTCAGCGTTGATCGCCGCAGGAATACCACTGCAGGACAGGTTGATTGATTTTTGAGCTGCCATAGGTTTTAAGTTCGCTACACATTCCCGGGCAGCAGCAAGTAAGTCTGTCGTCTCGAAGCTTCTTGGAAGTTCCCAGTGGTCAAGCTCTGAAAGCTGGATAATATCTGTGACCAGGGATAAAAGTCTTGCTGCGTTATGCCGGATCTGTCCGGCGATGTATATGGAAGTTTCTGCATCGACCATGCGGGTCTCGATTAGTTCCGCATATCCGGATATGGCAGAGATGGGGGTTTTGAGTTCATGGGAAATGTTGGCGGTGAAATCCTGCCGGCTTTTTACCGCAGCCAGAATGTCCTCATGTTGGCTTCGTATAGTAGTCATGAAGGGCTCCAGTTCTTTGTAGACAGGACTTCCACTGCTGCCGTCAAGATTCCCTGCCATTTCTTCCAGAGGCTTCATGAGCTGTCTGGTCAGGAGGTGCCCTATCAGGATACAGCCCAGAAGAATGATTATTACAATAAGGATAATGACAGGCAGGGCAGTAACCAGGATAGAGCCGATGGTCCTGGCCTGGGTAGACAGTCGGAGAATGGTATGGTTATCCAAAAGGAGAGCATAGTAAAAGGTATCCATGTTCATGGTATCTGAGTGACGGGTGCTCTCACCATAACCATACTTTAAGGCCGCCTGGATCTCCGGACGGTCCAGGTGATTCGTCATTTTGCTAATTTCCGCATCGTTGTCAAATAAGACAGTACCCTCTTCATTAATCCAGGTAATCCGGAATTTGCCGGATTTGAAATCTTCAGAGGTTCCGTTAGTCTTTTTTCCGGAAAGCCCGGGGTTTTGAAAGACTTTTGTTTCTGCCAGTAGCAGAGTGGTCTCTTTTAAGTCATTCCGTACCTGTTGCTGAAACAAATTATAATATATTAGGGTAATACTGATTACGGTGGTTACAATTGCAATGAGGGAAACCAGTCCCAGTCTTATATTGATCTGTTGTTTCATGGCTGGTCACCGGGGCTTTGGTTGATTACATAGCCGACTCCCCGGACAGTCCTGATCTGTTTTCCTTGTTCCCCGAGTTTTTGCCGGAGAGTTTTAATGTGCATATCCACGGTTCTGCTCTCGCCTTCAAAATCTGCGCTCCATACATTGTGCATCAGGGCTTCCCTGGATAAAACGATATCTTCATTGAGCATCAGATAACGAAGCAGTTCGTATTCCTTCAGGGTAAGATCAACACTTTGATTACCACTGATTACCTTGTGGCGTTCATTATCCAGCATTATATTTCCCACCAGCAGCTGACCGGGCAGTTCTTCCCTGGAACGGCGCAATAAAGCCCGGACACGGGAAAGCAGTTCCATGACGGAAAAGGGTTTCCTTATATAATCGTCGGCACCGTCATCAAGTCCCTTCACCATATCCATTTCTGTTGTCTTTGCTGTGATTACAATGACAGGGATCCGCCTGGTTTTTGAATTCTCCCGCAGTTTACGGATAATGGTATAACCATCTTCATCAGGCAGCATGATATCAAGCAGGATCAAATCCGGTGTTATTTCCCCCAGTTTTTTATAGAGAGCAGACGCATGGTCAAAAACCTGCACCATGTAATTGCTGTTTTTTAAAGCCATTTTCTCAATCTCCTGGATACTGGGATCGTCTTCCACGATAAATATTAGAGCCATAGATCTCCTTCTTTCTTAAGGGTTTGAAAGTAAAATGTTTCAAGTAAATAAATCTTTATAA
>ODAI010479124.1_pt1 | contig 32130 bp, 17 predicted proteins | sample 1539321 | NCBI WGS metagenome assembly ODAI01 (sample SAMN02144231, study PRJEB22623) | gut metagenome | biome: sheep rumen | host: Ovis aries | place: New Zealand
ATTGTGGCTGAACGAAGGCTTCAAACCAGGATTACCTTTGGTGATGTAGAGCGGGTTGGAGTCATCGGTAATGTCCAACAGATTCGTCATGCTGGGTTGAGAGGTACGTCCACGATAGTTCACTCTCAGGTTTGTCTGCTGAGTAAAATTATAACGGAAGTCAAGGTTAGGAGCCCAATTGAACACGTTACGAGTAACCGTTGGATATTGCGTACCCATGTACTTATAGTCGAGCACGCTGCGTTGTGGCAAAATTTCCACACCCACACTAAAGTTAAACATATCCGTCACCTTACGGAAGCTAATGCCCCCCGTGTGGTTGTAGTTGTTGTATTCAGAATACTGGCTGAGCCGTTCTGCCTCGTCATTATCCTCTGCGCCATACACCCGATGTCCATTGGTCAGCAAGTAATCAACCGCCCCATCAATGTTGTAGCGGAAACGATTCAACGATTCAGCCAAGTCGGTGTAGGCTGTAGGATCGAGCACGAAAGCACGACGGTCCGACTTGCTGTAGCTGTAGTCATATCGGTAGGAGAATTGCAGATAAGTTCTGTCGGCAATGGGTTCAGAGTAAGTCAGCTGAACACCAAACGAGCGGTTTCTGCCAGGCGTGTTGTAATAACGGTTGTTGGTGGTTTCCGTACCCGTGTTTTGATACTTGATGTTAGCTGCCGAAAGTTGCTTGCTGTCAGAACCGGCCATGTTACCCGAAGCACGCAGCGTAATGTTGCGTCCTCGGTTGTTCAGGCGACGGTTAGCCTGCAGTTCACCAGCCAGTCGGCGGTTTTCGTTGAAAGTCTGCTGGCGGCTCACGTTGGTGTTGATAATGATGTCGAGGAGTCCGTCCACATCCAGTTCGTTGTTAATCACCCCAATCGCATCATCCAAAGGTTCGTCAGTCAACTCGTTGGGGTCGTCGTTGAAGCTGGCCGACTGGTTGTTGCTATACCCTTTGCTGCGCGACAGGCTACCAGAAGGACGGAAAATGATGTTGGTCATCGAGTCAGGTTTCCACTCCAGGCGGAAGTTAGAGTTCCAGTTGTTGCTGCTGCTCAGGCTGAAGTTTTCGCTGTTGTTGAAAGCACCGCGTGAAGTGACGAAGCTCTTGGTGGACGACCAGCTGCGGTTGTCGCTCCCATCATAACGGTAGCGCACGTTTCCTCCCAATTCGAGATAGTCGTTCTCTGTGGCGAAGTTGATGCCAAAGTTCTTCGAGTTGCGCAATCCATTGCCACCTCGTCCCCAGCCTCGGCCGCCGCCTCCGCCAAAGCCCATGTCGCCAGTGTTGTTGAGTCCACCCATTGCCGTGAAGGTGCTGTGCTCATTGTAACGCTGCACCGTCAGGTTGCCCGTGTAGCGGTCCTCTGTGCCATAACCGCCCTGAATGTTTCCAATCCAAGCGTTGTTCATTCCCTTCTTCACAGTCAAGTCGAGCACCGTCTCCTCTTGTCCATCATCTATACCCGTCACTCGCGTAAAGTCACTCTTCCGCTCGTAAGTTTTCAGCTTTTCAATCATGTCGGTTGGCAAATTCTTCATAGCCATCTTCGTGTCATCCAGGAAGAACTCCTTACCATTCATCAAGATTTTTGTCACCTTCTTACCGTTAATGGTGATGTTACCATCATCATCCACCTTCGCTCCAGGCAATTTCTTCACAAGTTCTTCCAGGGCAGAGCCTTCAGGAGTACGGAAAGCAGAAGCATTATAAACAATCGAGTCGCCGCTCACTTGCACCTGAGCAACATTAGCAGTCACCTGTGCATCTTTCAGCATTTTCGAATCGGGCGTAATGGTGATATATCCAACGCTTACATCTTTCTTCTTCTCCTTGTTCAGGTCCAAGGGCATCAGTTTTGTCTGGAAACCAACGTAAGTGATTTTCACCACATATTTGTCCTTCTTCACATTCTTCACGGTGAAAGTTCCATCCAATCCCGTAGCTGCACCGCCCACCATCGTACTGTCGGGCAGCGAAAGAATGCGTACTGTGGCTGAAATGACTGGCTCGCTCGTACCATCTTCAAGGATTGTACCCGAGACGTTAAATTTCGATTGAGCCATTGCGCTGAGTCCCACCAACGTGAGCATCATAGCGAGTAAAGTTTTTTTCATATACTGTTTTTTAATTGATTAAATTTCCTTAGGAATACAGCTAATTCGACCACAAAGTTACGAAAAGGTTTAGTATTTTGATGCAAATTTAAGTTATTATGTGTAATTTTGTAACGTTTTTTATAAAATTGGCAAAACAGACTATTATATTTATGAAGAAAGCAATTCTTTTTCTGATGGGTATGACATTGGTACTTACGCTGCGTGCCCAGTTCACCCGTCTTGAAAAATATCCCCAAATTCCATCGCAATATGATGCTACTTTCGTCGATTACGTGAAGAATTTTGCCAGCGGTGTAGCAAAATCATCTTTCGGACAATATTTTGGACAAATCACACGCGAGCGGAACATCTACGGATTTGGAGCCTACTACACCGACAACGATGGTGTTATCTACGGACAGTATCGTCTGGGAAACTTTCTGTTTGGCATCAAGATGGGCACTCAGGTGGCAAAAGTCGGCACAAACGAACATTACATCTGCTACGACTTGACAACAGGCGACCCTCTTTACATCATGAAAGACGGGGACAAATACGCACTTCCGGCCGACTATGAAAAGGTTTACCGCTTTGAATCGCTCACCTACCAGAATGGCGACAAATATGTGGGCGAGACCGTCAACGGAAAACGCGAAGGAGTAGGCATTTACTACTATAACAATGGGAATTACTATTACGGGAAATACCAGAACAACGAGCGTAGAGGATTTGGAGCCATGTTCTTCACCAACAACACGATAACCATCCAGTATTGGAAAGGAGAGAATGAGTAGAAAATGGGGCATAAAATGATCAAGACCAATTCATTCAAAGCATGGGTGCTGGCCGCCCGTCCTAAAACGCTGACAGGAGCCATAGCCCCCGTGTTAGTGGGAGGAGCGTTGGCTTTTTCCAAGATACTCAACACGGCGCAGCCAGCCACCCTTGATTCGGCTTTGTCAGCTCCCGTCTCCCCACTCGCAGTTTTCAGCACACAACTCACAGCATTCAACCCTCAACTCCTTGCCCCCTTCCTCCTGTGCCTTCTTTTTGCTGTACTGATGCAGATTGATGCCAACTTCATCAACGACTATTTTGATTTCAAGAAAGGAACAGACCGCAAAGACCGATTGGGGCCAGAGCGAGCTTGTGCGCAGGGGTGGATAACACCTGGGGCCATGTGGACAGGCATTCTCATCACCACAGCACTCTCCTGCTTAGTGGGGCTGGCTATACTCCTGTGGAACATGCAATGGGAACTCCTCATCATCGGCATTCTGTGCGTGCTGTTCTGCTTTCTCTACACCACCAGCCTCTCCTACCTTGGATGGGGCGACCTCCTTGTACTCATCTTCTTTGGCATTGTGCCCGTAGTTTTCACCTACTACGTCATCACCAACGGGGGATGGAACATTCCACTCATCATTGCCAGCCTTGCAATGGGATTAGCGACAGACAACCTGCTGATGGTTAACAACTACCGCGACCGAAATCAAGACAAAGTGAGTGGCAAGCAAACCATAGTGGTTCGCATCATCAAAGCGCAACAACGCAAGTTGGGCGAGGCTAAAGGTCAAAAAGAAGGTGAGGAGATATGCCTCGACCTCTACCTGTGGTTAGGAGTATTCTCCACCATCTTGGCTTTCACAGCCCTCTTCCTTTTTCCTTATTCAAGCATCCGCTATCCGCTCATGCTAATTTACCTGATTCTTCATTTCCGCACCTTTCGCCAACTCAAAACGTTGGACGGACATGCGCTGAATCAAGTGCTTGGAGCTACAGCAAGAAACATATTCCTCTTTGGGCTTTTGCTTGCCGTAAGCACCTTCCTTTGAGCGCATTCCTTCAGAGAGAGCAAAGGCTGCTACTGGAAAAAGGAAAAATTCACGCTGCCATAGTTGCGATGATTCACAAAACGCGGATGTGCCGAAAAATCGTAGGCACTTCCGTGCTCCAAAATCAGTAGCCCACCCTCTGCTAAGAGTGGCAAGGCTGCATCGGGAATATCCTTCAAATTGTCCAAAGCGTAAGGTGGATCGGCAAAAATAATGTCGTAACGCTCTTTGCACGCACGTACATATTTAAATACGTCACCCTTCAGCGGCAACCATTCCTTTGCCAGCAATTCTTTCTGCACACGAGCCAAGAACTGCCAATGCTTGAAATCCTTTTCCACACTCACAACCTTGCTGCATCCTCTCGAAGCCAGTTCCAAACCAATGGAACCCGTCCCCGCAAAGAGGTCTAATGCTGTAGGAGCCTCATCAAAATCCACATACACATTCTCCAGAATATTGAACAATCCCTCCTTGGCGAAGTCTGTCGTAGGACGCGCCTTAAAACCTGTGGGAGTGGGAATATGCCTTCCCTTATATTTACCTCTTATCACTCTCATGGAGAAATGTTTATTACAATCGAAAGGAATAGATTAAAAGCCACAAACCAGAAGACTCTGCAAATCGTAAGGAATAAATTGGTTGCCCATTGTCAACCTGTCTTTAAAGTCCTCGCTACGATCAATAACCGACACATTTTGCAGAAAATAATTGATTTTCTCCACCAACTCCGTAGTGCGCCCCTCCATATCTCCCACCACAAAGAGAGCATCATCCACTTGGTCAAATGCCAACAGCTTCCACACATTCAACGTATAGTATTGGATATCTGCCACACTCACCGCATCAAACGTGTTGACAAACAGCATTCTTCCCTGGTCAAAAGCATAAAGTGTCATCTCCTTCTCATGCAGATAGACAAACATTTTCCTGCCCTTGCCAATTAAACTTCTCTCGCCAAAAAACTCAATCAGCGTGCTTGCCGAAGCATAGAAGCGGGCACGGGGAAAATCGTCCAGCAGCAATTGATAGATATTACGCTCAAGTCCAAAGACGATAGCAATGCCCGAACGCCTCAACACATTGTAGCTCACATGCTGAGGCACATCCTTGGGGAAAGCAAACTGATAAATGGCCTGTATGTCCTCCTTCTGAAAGGCCGCCACAGGCACCGTTGTGAAATGCGAAGTGGCTATCAGCACGTTCACCCGCTGATACTGCTGTTGAAGCATAGGCTCTGTCCTGAGTGCCTCCTTTAGGTTTGCAGTCATTGAGATGGTGTGATTCACATCCCACACTTTATACACAAACGGCTCTTCCTGTCCCGGAGCATACGTACAAAAAGAAAGTCCATTCGAGCAGAGCCGAATGGACAAACTTTTATTGTTAATCATGTTTTCTGCCATCAAGTGTTTACTGTCTATTAACAACTGCCAAGCAATTTTACTCCCAGTTACCGGCCATCTTGTTGTTGGTGTCTTCCAAGTCACCCATACGGAGCCCATACCAAGGGCCTTCTGTCTGGTCCTCATTGTCAAGCATCAGTTCAGCATGGTTTTTGTGACGCTTCTTCAGGTCCGACTTCAAGTTCTTGATTTTCTTCTCGCTCATGCCAGCCATGTAGTCATCCAAACGAGCACGGAACTCGACAAGCATGTCAAATTCTTGCGACTTTGTGTTGTACTGAGCCTTCTTGCGCAGTTCAATCACACCCTGATAGATGGTGTCATAGACAGATGGGTCGAAAGTGGAGCGCACAATTTCGGCGATGGTGCCGTCAGCGGGACGTCCTATTGGCACAAATTTCATTGAGTCGGGGTTAGCGATGCCCAACTTCTCTGCAGCAGTAATCCAAACGGTGTCTCGCTTGATGAGTCCTTTGGCCACAGCTTCGCGCTCAGTCATACCAGCTTCCAACTGGTCATCGGTCAACTCCCCTTCCTTGTAGATTCTGTCCACCGTTTTTCCGTTCTTCACGAAATCGATGAGCGAATCGATTGTTCCGCAATACTCGCCAAACGTCATCTTGTACTGCTCTTCCGCATTGCGGATGTCCATCAGACGAGCGATAACCAGTTTTTCACGCGCTGCCTTTTCCTCATCAAAGGCAATGTCGCTGTAGATGCTGAAAAAGCATGCTGCGACGAGACCCAATGTACAAAGTACAAGGATACCATTGATAACACTTTTTTTCATGATATGTTTTTTTATATTTTTGTTAATTCAACACTTTTTTACCGTCCTAAAAGCAAGTTTTTTGCCTTACTGATAGTTCAGTTCAAGAATAATCACTATATTCGTTGCAAAAATAATGCAAAATTTTTAATTTCACCCACTACTTTAAGCATTTTTTTGAAAAAAGATGATAAATGACTACCTAAAAGGCCTGATTTTGCATCATTTCGGGCTAAAACCAACACATGACCAAGCAAAAGTCATCGATTCGCTCTGCGAGTTCATCCTTTCGCCTGATGCCGACAGCGTGTTCATTCTCCGAGGCTTTGCAGGCACAGGGAAAACATCCTTAGTGAGCGCCTTGGTCAAGACAATGGAACAGCTCGAGCAGGAGTGTGTACTTCTGGCTCCCACTGGGCGTGCCGCCAAAGTGCTCTCCCTCTATGCCGACCACCCAGCCTTCACCATCCACAAACGCATCTATCGCCAAAAATCCATCGACAAGGATAGCATCTTCACGCTCAACTTCAACATGCGCCAAAACCTCCTCTTCATCTGCGACGAGGCGTCCATGATAGCCAACGACGAATACCTCTCCGGCAGTCTTTACGGCACAGGACGCTTGCTCGACGACCTTGTCCACTTCGTCTATGGGGGTAAAGGGTGCCGCCTCATCCTGCTGGGCGACACAGCACAGCTTCCACCCGTAGGCGACACCGAAAGCCCGGCGCTGCAAGACGATTACATGCAAGGCTATGGATTCCGAGTCATCAGCCACACCCTCACCGAAGTGGTGCGGCAAGCCGACTCCTCAGGCATTCTCTGGAACGCCACCCACCTGCGCCAAGTCCTCCTTGCCCAATTCTCAGCCCCCAGCACCCAATTGCCACAAATCCGTTTTCAAGGATTTCCTGACGTAAAAAACATCCCAGGCAACGAACTCATCGAAGTTCTCGAAGAATGCTACAACCGCGATGGAGAAGATGAAACCATCGTGGTGACGCGCAGCAACAAGCGTGCCAACATCTACAACAACGGCATTCGAGGCAAAATCCTTTGGCGCGAAGAGATACTTGAAAGTGGCGACATGCTGATGGTGGCAAAGAACAATTATTACTGGACAGAGAAGCAAGCCCTCCCTACGGAGAAAGCACAAAAAGAGACTGAGGAGGAAGGCGCTCCATTCGACTTCATCGCCAACGGCGACACGGCCATTGTACGCAGGGTTCGCAACGAACGCAACTTCTACGGCTTCACTTTTGTTGATGCGGAGCTGGAGTTTCCCGACTTCAATCATTACACGCTACAGCTCACCCTCCTCACCGACACCCTCCAAGCTGAAGCCCCAGCCCTCACCCGCGAACAGCAGAACACATTATATAATAATATCATGGAGGATTACGCCAGCGACCCCACCCTGCGCTCCAAGCAAGAAAAACTCAAAGCGCTGCGCCAAGACCCTTACTACAATGCCTTGCAAATCAAGTACGCCTACGCCGTCACCTGCCACAAGGCGCAAGGTGGGCAATGGACCAACGTCTTCATCGACCAAGGTTACATGACGGAGGAACTGCTCACACCCGAATATTACCGCTGGCTCTACACGGCCATCACCCGAGCCACCAAGCGAGTTTTCTTCGTCAATTGGCCCAAAGAACAAGTCATGAAGGACATTTAATCCAAGATATCTGCCCTTTCTTACAACAAATCAAGAATCAAAACGTTTATTACTGCATGAAAAAGACAATTACATTCATTTTTGCGTTGATGATGCTGAGCATCGCCAACGTGTCGGCACAAAGCCTCGCAGGCGAGTGGATAGCCGACGAAGCATTCAACAAAGAACTCAACGCTGCCTACACAGAAGAAGGAATCAGCTTGAGTTTCGGGCTTGACATCACAGAGAAGACCATCACCTGCCAATTATTTGAAAAGGTTGTGGACGGTGCCACCACCTTCGACGTTGCCATCACCTTTCCTGGCACCTACACGAGGAAAGGTAAGAAAGTCAATGCCACGTTCTATGTAGAGCGGAGCGATTTCAGAGTGACCAACATCACCTCCACCAACCCCGATGTAAAAGCCGGAATGGCGATAGACGAAATGAAGGAGGTTTTCATGAGAAAAATGACAGAGATGCTGAAAGAGCAGCAGGGCGATAACCCACAAAAATTGGGCACTGCACTGACTGGAATTTTCAAAGAGTTCACCATCAAGCAACTCACGGAAAGCGAGCTTTCCCTATTTGTCGAAAAGGGAAACAGGAGCCAGACATTCCATTTCAATCGCTAAAATCGACATTCCCCGCCTGAAGATTAGATTTTTTTTGCCCAAGAAATTAAATTTCTAAAGTTTCAAATTATTTTTTGAAACTTGCAAAATATTTTTTGAAACTTGCAAAATAAATTTTCAAACTTTCAAAATATTTTTTTCATAAGCATCAAAAAACAACATCATAGGCAGCAAAAAGAAAAATCTTGGTGTAAGAAAAAAATAACAATTCTGGATACAAAAAAAGATTGGTGCACAAGTTTGCGGATTACAAAACTGTGCACCAATCTTTTTCTGCCAATATTTGCTCAAAGCGGAAAGCTTGCAATTTTCATCACAATGCAGCCAACTCAATAATCTTATCCACAGCAGCTTTCAGGCCCCCAGGGTCCTTGCCGCCAGCGGTAGCGAAATGGGGTTGTCCGCCGCCGCCACCTTTGATGAGTTTGCCAGCTTCACGTACCAACTGACCCGCGTTCTTACCCTCCTTCACCAAGTCGTCCGAGAACGATACCGTGAGGGTGGGTTTGCCACCAGCTTCGCTGCCAATCACCACAAGAAGCCCTTCGGGGAACTGGCCACGCAACTGGAAAGCCATATCTTTAGCATGCTGAGGTTCCACTGGGAGAACTCCGCTAATGACCTTCACGCCATTCACTTCATAGGCGCGCTCAACGAGCATCTTCTTCAGTTCCTGAGCCTTCTGCGCCTTGAACTCTTCCACCTGACTTTGCAGCTCCTTGTTTTCAGCAATCGCTTTCTGAACAGTAGCCATCAAATCAGGAGCATTGTTGAGCAAACCACGAAGGTCTGTCATGAAGTCTTGCATCTTGTCGAGCGTGTCTTCCACAGCCTTGCCCGTGATGGCCTCAATACGGCGCACACCTGCGGCAATGCTGCTTTCGCTCAGAATCTTCATCATGCCCAGGCAACCTGTGCTTTGAGCGTGACAACCACCACAGAACTCCACGCTGGTGCCAAACTGCACCACACGCACCCGGTCGCCATACTTCTCGCCAAACAGAGCGATAGCACCCAGTTCTTTAGCCTTCTCTATTGGATAGTCACGGTACTCTTTCAAAGGAATGTTCGCACGAATCTTCGCATTCACAATGTGCTCCACCTCGCGCAATTGCTCTAGAGTCACTTTCTCGAAGTGAGAGAAGTCGAAACGCAGTCCTTCAGCCGTCACCAACGAACCCTTCTGTTCCACGTGCGTACCGAGCACTTCGCGCAGTGCCTCATCGAGCAAGTGAGTGCAAGTGTGGTTGGCCTCAATGGCACGACGACGCTCCACATCCACGCAAGCCATAAACTCAGCCTCTGGCTGTTCGGGCAATTTATCCACAATGTGAATCGACACGCCGTTCTCCTTCTTCGTGTCCAACACTTTGATTTCCTCGTTCTCGCTCACCAGAACACCCGAATCGCCAACTTCACCACCCATCTCGCCATAGAACGGTGTCTTGTCGAGAATGACTTCATAAGCCGTGCGTTTCTTCTGCTGCACTTCCCTATATTTGACAATGTGTGCAGGAAATTCCGTATTGTCGTAACCCACAAACTCGCTTTCAACATCGCTCAGGATATGCCAATCGCCCAGTTTCACCTCAGCTGCGTTTCTTGCACGGTTCTTCTGCTCCTGCATACACATGTCAAAGCCCTTCTCATCCACCGTCAATCCCTGCTCACGACAAATGAGTTCTGTCAGGTCGAGCGGGAAACCGAACGTGTCAAACAGCGTGAAGGCTTTGTCGCCAGCAATCTCCGTCTTGCCCTCCTTCTTGGTTTCATCTATCACACCCTGCAAGAGCTTGATGCCGTTGTCCAACGTGCGGAGGAACGAACTCTCCTCTTCCTGCATCACCTTCATTACCAACTGTTGCTGAGCGGCAATTTCAGGGAAGGCATCGCCCATCTCCTGCACCAGCGTTGGCACAAGCTTATAGATAAAGGCTTCTTTCTGACCCAAGAATGTGTAGCCATAACGCACAGCGCGACGCAAAATGCGACGAATCACGTAGCCAGCCTTCGCGTTGCTGGGCAACTGACCGTCGGCAATGGCAAAGGCGATGGCGCGCAAGTGATCCACCACTACACGCATAGCAATGTCTTTCTTCTCGTCCTCGCCATATTTGCATCCTGCCATATCGCCCAACACCTTAATCAGAGGTTGGAACACGTCTGTGTCGTAGTTGGAAGTCTTGCCTTGCAATGTGCGCACCAAGCGTTCAAAGCCCATACCTGTATCAATCACTTTGGCTGGCAGACCCTCTAACGAACCGTCGGCCTTGCGGTTGTACTGCATGAACACCAGATTCCAAATCTCAATCACCTGCGGATGATCCTTATTCACCAGTTCACGCCCGGGCACCAGAGCCTTCTCTTCCTCTGAACGAGAATCCACATGAATCTCAGAACAGGGACCACAAGGACCCGTATCGCCCATTTCCCAGAAATTGTCGTGCTTGTTTCCATTGATGATGTGATCCTTCGGCAAGAACTGCTCCCAAATGCCGGCGGCCTCATCGTCACGTTCCAGTCCTTCCTCAGGACTTCCCTCAAACACTGTGGCATAGAGGTCCTTAGGGTCAATCTTCAGCACATCCACAATGTACTCCCAAGCCCACGAAATGGCCTCCTTCTTGAAATAGTCGCCAAACGACCAGTTGCCCAACATTTCAAACATCGTGTGGTGGTAAGTGTCGTGCCCCACCTCCTCCAAGTCGTTGTGCTTGCCGCTCACACGCAGACACTTCTGCGAATCTGCCTGGCGGCGACACTTAGGAGTGGCATTGCCCAAAATGATGTCCTTAAACTGATTCATGCCCGCATTGGTAAACATCAGCGTCGGGTCGTCCTTCACAACCATCGGAGCCGAGGGCACAATGAGGTGTTCCTTGCTTTCAAAAAACTTCTTGAAAGACTCACGTATCTCTTTTGCTGTCATCATGTTATTTTTTATTTCACAAAATTTCTTTTTATTCAAGCTGCAAAGTTACGCTTTTTCATCGACATAAAACCTAAAGAACAAGAAATGTTGCTTCTCGAACAACGAAAATACACCATACAGGACAAAACTTTCCTCATTTAGAAACTATTTATGTCAGAATTTAATCGTACCTTTGTGGCCAAAATCGATTCATTCCCAACATGACAAAGTTGATGACACTGAAAAGTGCCCATTTTTCTCCCATCATACGCATCCTCATCCTCACCGCTCTTTATGCCAAATGCAGTGAGGTCAAAGCCGTTGTCAACGACTCCATTTGGCACGATTCCATCACGGGAACACGCATCCATCTGCAAAAACACGACACACTCACCCCCTACACCTGCCCACTCCATTTCTTCGGCAAAAAGCCGAACGGCGGTCCACGAAATCCAGCCCTTCAAGCGCTGGCTGAAGACCTCGCCATCAATGCACTTGTGTTCAGTTGGGACCACTTCATCACGGACCGCGAATGGGCAAGAGTGAACAGTCACTCGCTCCGCACCAACCTCACAGGCGGTTGGGTGTGGGACAACGACAGCTTTTCAGGCAATCAATTCTCCCACCCCTACCACGGCAGCATGTTCTACAATGCAGCACGCGAACATGGACTCTCCTACGGCGTTTCCCTTCTCTATCCGCTGGCTGGCTCATTCACATGGGAAATTTTCTGCGAAACCAATCGCCCCGCCACCAACGACCTCCTCTCCACAGGTATAGGCGGAGCTGCCATTGGCGAAGTGACCCACCGTGCATCCGACATCTTTTTCGACAATTCCAAACGAGGCATCAACCGTGTGCTCCGCGAATTCATCGGCACCATGCTCAATCCTGTTCGCGGGTTACACCGCATCTTGTCGGGAGAAATGTTTCGGGTCAACCGCCTCCATCCGGGCAAAAAAGAAGCCCCCGAACCTTGCAGTTTCCAGATAGGGTTGGGCGACAGATACATCCACGAAGTAGGAACCATCCATCCCGACATGGAGGGAAAACGCTTTTTCGAACACATCCCCTTCCTCGACATTCGCTTCAACTACGGCAACCACTTCAACCACCTCGACCTCGGCAAAACCACCCGCGCCTTCGACTACTTCGACATTTATGCACTCATCAATTTAGACAAGAATCACCCCACCGTGGGTGAACTCGACATCGCCGGGCGCATCGGCTCCATTCAGCGACAGATGCCTCACCGATGGAAAATCGACATCGGATTCTATCAGAACATCAAGTACATAGACCACTACGGCGACAACGAAAGTCAGCGAGCAGGCAATCTCTCCATCATCAGCGAAGCAGCCAGCTTCGGTGCAGGGTTTCATGCCGAACGGCACGGATTGGCCACCTCCCTCAAACACGATTTCCTTTTTTCAGCCGTTCCCCTCGGAGGAGCCGCAACCGACTACTTTCCCATACGTCGATACAACTTCGGCACAGGCTTCTCCCTGCGTCACCAGTTCCAATTCGTTTGGAACCGCCACATTACTTTCGGCAACCAGTTTTACCTCATGCGCCTCTTCATCTTCAAAGGTGCCAACGCCGAAACGCTGCAGAAAATCATTGACGATCCCGAAGAACATGATACGAAACTGCACGAAGGCATTAACGCCTGGGGCGACAAAGGCGAGCAGACCGTTTTGCAGAACCGCCTCTTTTTTCAATTCAACGTCACTCGCAACATGCAGCTCCACCTCCAGCACGAATTCAACCTTCGTCACGGCAACTACCGCCTCTACCCTTCCCACACCGCCAAGTTCCACGAATGGAAATTTAGTGTTTCCTACGCCCTATGAACAAGCAGAAATCCCATCTGCGGAGAATCGACTTTGACACTTTAACACTCACGATGCGTTTGAGCGTTTACGCAGAATTGTGATTATCAATCAATTGCAATCACAAAAGTGGTCATGACACTCTTTGGCGTATGACGAAAGTGAATTGCCATTTTTTTACTTGTCTATTTGACACCTAAAAATGCCGCTTTGGGGGGGTCTTCGCTTGGTGGCATTTTTCAAAAATCAAGTTTTTTGACATAAAAACGGCCATTTGTTTGCAACAGAAAATGGAATGTCGTACCTTTGCGCTGTGATTCGAAAGAGGGACAAAGCGAGCAAGAAAAATTTCTTCGGCGGGAGAAATTTTGTTCGTCCGCCGAAGAACAGGATTTTGTCCACGGATGACCTTAAAACGTACTGTTCAAACCACAACCTGCAGCAAGTGGGAAGAGAGCACGAGAGAATCGACATGACCAAAGAAAAACATCAAGCCAAACGTTAACAAGCAATTGTTAATTTAACAGTAACCGTCAATATTTTTACTTTGAACGCAACACGCAAATAAGCCAAACTAAAGTCGGACGAGAAAACACTATCGCACTCGCTCTGGAGGGGTGCTCAGAATGGATAACCCACAGCAAAGTGAAGGGCGACGGCATCCTTGAAGCGACGGATGTTGTAGTAAGAGGACTTGCCTGTGTCGTAGGGAAGATGTAACCCGATGCCAAGATCAAGACGGAGGATGAGGAAATCGAGGTCATAACGTAATCCGAAGCCTGTGCCGACAGCAAGAGAGTTGAAGAACCCCCCTTCACCAAATTTTCCGCCGGGATGAAGTTCGTCGCCGTGCATAAGCCATACGTTGCCAGCATCGAGGAAGAATGCCCCCTGAAAGGCATTGAGGATGGGGAAACGGTATTCGGCATTGAGTTCCAGCTTCAGGTCGCCCATTTGGTCGAGGTTCATGTCCCATCCATCTGATTCGTGATAACGTCCTGGCCCAATGGTGCGAAGGGTGAAGGCTCGAACGCTGTTGGCTCCACCCACATAGAAGAGTTCACTGTAAGGGGCAAAGTTGGAATTGCCATAGGTCCAGACAGCACCAAACTGCACTCGCGTGGCGATGGAACTCTTCTCCGTGATGTGGAAAATGTTCTTCAGCTGCAGCACACACTTGAGGAACTGGGAATAAGGGGTGCTGAGGAGTTTCTTGTTCTTCTCGTAGTAGTCGAAACCCAGAAGAGCATTGGTGAGATTGAGGAAGTTGCCCGACTGCTTCACGGTTCCCTCAAAGTGCATGGTGTGCCGAATTTGGGAGTTCCAAGTGTTGTCGTAGGTGATGGTGTATTGCTGAGCAGGGATGAAGATGTCGCGCAAAGAGGCATAGAGTGCCACGTTTTTTTGAGAGATAGAATCGAACCTGTCAGTGGTGTCCTGCATTTTGTTGTAAGTGATGGTGATAGGCTTCAACTCATGGCTCCACGAGCGGTTGGTTTGGAACCCGTAGGTGGCTTCGATGGTGGAGGACATGAGGCGGTAGTAGTAAGCTCGTTTGCGCTGTTCGATGCCGATTTTGAATTCGGTGGAAGTGGGGTATTTGTAGAAGCGCTTGTTGAGCCAGGGGAATGCAATCCAAGGGTAGGACAGCGAGATGTCCAACCCTGCATCGTAGGAGTTGATGCGTTCTGTCTCCCCCCTCAGTTTGCGCGTCTGCCACTCGTAGCTGCCTTTCAGCCGCATGGAGAGGGTTTCGCCGTGATGGAAGGCGTTGCGCTTGGAGAGGGTGATGCCAAAGCCTGGGCCAATCTGATAGTTGGATTTATAGGTGAAGTTGAAGTCGAAGTCGGCATTGATGAGCTGATCCAACGTTAGGTCGAGCCGGACATCGAGGGTGTCGTTGAAAAATTGAGGGTTGAGTTGCGAGGGTTGAGCGATGAGCGTATCAGTTGCGCTGAGGGTGCCATTCGCGCTGAGGCTGTCCACTTCACGAGGTTGGAAAGTGAAGCGCACATTGGAGAATATTTCCATGCTGCGGAGGTTGGCAAGGGTTTGATCGACGAGCGACTGATTGAAAAGCTGACGAGGGCGAAACTTGAAATTCTTCATCATCACCCGGGGAGCGATGGGGATGCGTTTGCCTTGCCAGACAATCTTGAGGCTACGGCGAGTGAGGGAATCGTCATAGACATTGGTGCGCCCCTCCCTGCGACGCTGGATGGAGAGGGTGCTGGTGCGGCTCTGACGGATGTAGGCACTCATTTTGCCGAAATGGTATTGCCGGTTGGCCTGTGGAGACAAGTCGGGGTCGGTTGCCACAAGGAGTTTTACCCGGTAAGGGGTATTGGTGGAGTCGGCAAAATAAGAGATGTAGTCAGGACGGTAGAAGTAGAAGCCGTTGTTGCGAAATGCCGAAACGAGGCGGTCCTTCTCGTTAGTGAGGTCGAGCGTAGAGAATTGTCCGCCGCGACGGATGTGGGCTTCTTCGCGTGTGGCTCGGATGATGCTGTCCTGAATGCTGTCGCGAAAGGCGTAGCGGATGCTGTCGAAAAGGTAGGGCTGTCCGAGATGGACATCGTAAGCAATGCGCTGCTTTTTGGGGTCGCGCTGAGGGAGGAGTTCGTAATCGACATGTCCGCGGAAGTAGCCATAGTTCTGAAGGACGTTGGTGGTGACCTTGACACGTGTTTCGGGCGACACTTGGGAAATGGTGACAGGGGTGCCGGCAAAAGAGTTGAACATCCACTTGTTGAAACCTTTGCGCGGTTTATCGACATAGGCATTGTAGAGCCAAAGTCCAATCTGCAGAGGACTCCGCTTAGAGGAACTGCCCAAGAGAGAGCCGTTGGGCTTGTAGGCAAGGGCTGCATTGACTTCTTCGAGTGCGATGGCTTCAGCCGGAGTGTCCTGCTGGTCGTGCACTCGTATTTTTTCTATACCCGTGTAGAGCACTTCCCCTTCAGGCAAATGGGAGGTGGTGGAGCAGGCAGTCAGAATGCCCACTACGGCCAATAATATAATGATGTATAAGAGTATCGGTTTCATTCTTCTTTCTTTTCGATGGCTGCATTGTTGGATGACGATTGCACATTGCCAGAGGGAGCACCCGTGTTGCCCGCTCTCCGCTCGGGAAGGTCGGTTTCTTTTTTCTTCCAGATGAGCAATTCGGAGAAGCGGTCCACTTTTTTACGGAGGAGGACACCTACCCCGCTCTTGTCAATTTCTCCTTCGAGCAGGTTGGAAAAATCTTTTTCGTGAAAAAGGCGGACGTATTGCGTGCCTCCGTTGTCGAGTCGCCACTCGAGGGAGACATCGTCGATGTAGGCACCCGATTCGTTGTGAACCTGATTGGTGTTGTCGGAACTCACTTTGCCACCAATCACCACATTGAGGCGGTCGGAGAAGAACTTGCGCGAGAACTTGAAGGAGTAGTCGGTGCGTTTCGACCCATCGTCGCGTATCGTCTGGTCAAGCCCCACGCTGACATTCACCATAGTGGAGAGGGCATTGCCTGCAATCTTGTTGATTTCTTCTTCCAGAAACCCATTGAGGGCATTGCCTGCCACAAAGCCTTTACTGTTGGAGCCAGAGAGGTACATGCCCGTAGCGAGCATGCCGACAGCGAGCTTGTTGCGGTCCTCGGCTGAACTGTTGGCCAACTCACTCTGGACATTGATGTCGTCGGGGGCATCGATGATAAATTCCAAGCCAAGGTTTTCGAGGGTGTTGGAGATTTTCAGACCCACATCGAAGGGCACGTTGCGGCTACTTCCATCGCCCTGCCCCACTGCCGCACGGATGCGCTCAGTAGCGGTGATGTTGAGGACAGGATTGCCCGGAGCACCCATAAACTCGACGTAGGAGCCGGGGGGAATACTGAAGGTCTTGAGCGGAATGACTGGAAGGGTATATTTCATTTCTCCCTCGTTGATGGTGTAACGTCCCTGCAGGTTGAAGACACCTTCCGGAGTGTAGGACATGGTGATGTTTCCACCTCCTTGCACATTGACGTAGCTCTGTTTGTCGGCCGAAAATTCGCCTCGCAGTTTGGCACCATCCTCCACGCTCAACACAACGTTCATATCAATGCCCATGTAAGTCCTTTCGGGCAAGGATTCTTTGGGTGGAGGCGGCACACTGAAATCGACGAAGGTGACGATGTCTTCCAAGCGGTCGGTCTGATAAAGTGCTGTTTCCGACATGATGTAGGTGAGGTTGGTGGTGGGGAGCACACGCACCAAACCGCGAACGGTGAGGTCCTTTGTGGAACCGATAACGCGTGCGAAGAAATCGCCATAAAGATTGCCATAAAGCAGCTTCCTGCTGTCGTAAGGTGCCTCGATGAGTTTGAAGTTCCGCCCGTTAAGGGAAAGGGACATGAAGACCTCGTCAAGGTTGGCGAAATCGACATACCCATTCAGCGTGAGCGGGTTATCATTGACGCTGTAGAACTTGAAGGAATCGAAATCGATGCGGCTGTTATTGAAAGCCAGCGTGTCGTTAGCCAACGAAAGGTCCACGCTGTAGGTGTTGGAAAGGAGATGCACATCGTCAGGCATCAGATAACCATTGAAAAGGAGGGCATCCATCGGTCCGGTGACTTTCAAGTCGCCCGCGAGATGTCCATCAAACCTCGCCACCTGATTAGGCACAAAAGCTGAAAGCATGGACATGGGAAGGTCGAGGAAAGAAAGGCTGGCATCCAAAGCCCCCTCTGCCTCGGCATTGTAGGTGCCATCGAGCTGCAGGATGCGTGTGTCGTTATAGGCCAAATCGGCATCGATGACATGCAGGTTTTCACCTTGGGGCATGTAGGTGAAGCGTGACTGAAGATTGCCCACGGTCATACCCTCGTAGGAGAATCGGTCGGCATCCATTTGACCCTCAACCATGAAGTCTTCCCCTTGGTCGATATAAGTAGCATCCAGATGGAGCATGCCCCCCAAGTCGGGAAGGCCTGGGATGGGCACCACTGCCAATATTTCCCTCAGGTTCAAGTCGTTGGCAATGACATTGGCAATTTGCCGTCCTTCTCCGTCTTCATCGGCAAAAACGGCAAAATAGGTGCTGTCGGAAAGGCTGGAGAGGCGTATGTCGGAAAGTGTAGGCCGATTGGGGAACGTGGTGATGTAGTTATCGTCGTTGATGGAAAATTCTCGATAGGCAATAATCGGCTTCTGAGGATAGAGTGTGTAATTGACGCAGGTGTCATTGGCCAACGCTTTGACGCCCAAGTCGATGCCTTTGCGATTCTTTTTATCGAAATAGGTGAGGTGGGCATCGGCACGATCGGCCATCAGATAACCGTCCAGATAGGCGCGAAAGGCAGGCAGCAAGGGTTGGTCGCTGCATTGCACGCCGATGTGGTAGTCAAGTTGGGTGGTGTCTTGCACTATATCGAAGAAAGCCGTATCGACCCTCACGCTGTCTTTCTTGAAAGCATACACATGTCCCTTACCTATGAGGCCTTCGGTAGGAGAAGATGTGATGACTGCCGCAAGTTCACTGAAACTGATGTCATTTGCCTCCAAAATGTCGGAAAAGGGGTTTTCGTCTCGGGCAGCGATGGAGAGCGAGAGGTGGGGCAGAAAAGCCTTCAGTTCATCGAGATTCACGTTGTGCTGCTTGAACTGCCTGACGGTTTCCCTTTGCAGTCGTTCCACCTTGGGCAAGAGCTTGAACAAATTGTGGGGTGCGAAGAGCGAAACAAACATATCGCCGGTGTGAAGAGTGGCAGCGGTGGAGTCGGGCATGGCTTCAGCATAGAGATTGAAAACTTGGGTGGAGATGCTGTCGCTGCCCACTTTCAACCCCAGCGTGTTGATGTAAGAATCGATGCGGAAAAGGTGGTCGAAATTATAGGAAAAATCAAGGGTTCCGTTGGTGGTGGCTGTAAGCGGTTCGTCGCTAAATCCCATTGCCTGCACATCGGCAAAGGGAAGGTCAATGTTCAGCGTCCCCTGAATGCGTTCATTTTTCATTTCGCCATCGAAGATGAAATTGGTTTGCAACTGATTGTTGTCGCAAGCTAAGGTAAGGTTTAGTGCACCGCTTTTCAATGATGCGTCGGCATTCATTCCGCCGAGGTTCATCTTCCCCATGTGTGCATCGGTGAGGTGGGCATGGGCATCCAACAACGTGCGGGGAGAGAAGAAATCGAAGCCGTGCCCATGTGCCGACGCTCGACCTGTGAGTACGGTGGGTTCATCGAAAGACACATAGTTGTTCAACACGAAATTGTTGAAAGCCAGTTCGGCCTTGTAAGCATCGGTGTTCATCACGTAGTTTGCCTTCAGGTCGAGGCTTCCACGCCCGTCTTTCATCTTCAACTGGGTGCGAAGGGAGAGGTCGTCGGCCACATCCCAAAGTGTGGCCGTACCATCTAACAGGCACTTGGTGGGCACCTTGACGTGCAGTTCACTCGCCTCAAGGGTTTGCAAGTTTCCACTCGCCTTCAGCTGCACCTCCACAGGACGGGCTGGTAATTCTTTAGACATCAAGCTGCGAACATCGCGGGTGTCCTCCTCACCCCCCATCTTAGTAAAATAGAGAATATCGTCTTTCCCCATCTGCCCCTTGCCTGTCAATGCAAATGTTCCAGGATTGATGTCATCAAAAGCATTCAGGTCCATGCGGTAAGTCAAGGCCAGGTCGCTGTCGGCAGTTCGCACATGGAGTTGAGGAACTGTCAGGGAGAGCGAATCCATTTCCACCCTACCCCGTGTTTCAGCTATAACGAGTCCGCTTTGTTCTATGCCAGAAAGTTGGGTCAGCAGCAGGGTCATGTCGCCCGTTCCCCGATATTCGAAAGAATCAACAGCCAGATTCATGTCCGTAAAGTACAAATGATTGGGGTCGAGTTGATGCGGGAAATGCGGTTCGTTGCGATATTCAAATCCTGCCTCTGATTGTGTGATACCAAGGTGGTGTACTTGATAGATTTCCTTTTCCAAATCGAGGAATCCATTAGCATGAGCCGATGCGATGTTGGCGGTGACAAAGGTGCTGTCGCTCTGCGGAGTGAGCAGGACGGTGGCTCTTACCTGTTGAAACTCAACATCGTCCAATTGTATTTTCCAAGCGAGTGGTTCGCTTTCGGTAGTGTCTTCAGGCACAGAATCGTTGAGCAACACCATCAGGTCGGCTTCTTTCAGCAGTGCCTTGTTAACCACAGCAAGTTCGTTTTGCAAATCTGTGCTGTGGCTGGCAAGACTCAGTTCAGCCACATGTCCTTTCACCACACATGCATCTATCAAGTCTTTGGTGTTCAACTTAGCATCATACAAATGGATGCCATCTACTTCGGCCTGCAATTGGAACAGAGGGAGCGCCTTGATGCTGATGTCTAATTGACGTGCCGCCAAAACGGTGTCGCCATCCTGCACAGCTAAGATGCCGTCCATCGTCAAATCCAGCGGAAAAGCAAGATGCACACTTTCCACCGTCACGTCCATGTTCAGTTCTTCGCTCAGTATTTCAGCGGTCTTATCTACAGCAAATTTCTGTACGGGAGGCACATAAATGAGTACGGCAAGCAACAGGAACAATAAAATTGGAGTTAGCACTATCCCCAGAAGGATGCGCCAACTCCAACCTAATAGCGTGTACTTACCGTACTTCTTCAATTTTCAAAGAATCATTAGAGGTTTGGATTAATCTTGTTCCACTCTGAAATGGGTGGCACAATGTTCAGCGTCACGAGTTCGTCACGCATCTTGCAGAGGTGCTCGTAGGAAGCGTCGAGTTTAGCCATTTCCTCAGCTGTGCCAGTAGGCATCTTGTAAGTGCAGCCGTTGGTGTCGAGCGTGGTGTCCATAGCCATCATGATGTGGTTGTACTTCTCGTTGTTCACGTATGTGCCAGCAGGCCAACGGAACTTCTCGCCACCCATTACGGAGCGAATCATCTCAACCGAGCAATAGGCTGGGCTTTGCCAAGAGGAACGTCCGCGAAGTTCAATAATCTTTGCACCGCCTTTGGTAACAGCCACTTTCAGCTGTTCCCACTCTTCCTCAGGAAGGGCTGGAGTGCCGATGAGATCGTGAAGAGGCTTGCCTGCCACTTTCACTGCGCTGCCAAACACAGCCATCTGCTCGCCGTGACCTCCGTAGGTAGCACAACCTGTTACCTCATACTGCTTCACACCAAACTTCTTGGCCAAAGCTGACTGGAGACGAGTTGAATCGAGGGCTGCCAAAGTGGTCACCTGACCAGGCTTGAGGCCAGAATAGAGCAGCGTTACAAGACCTGTCAGGTCGGCTGGATTGAAAATCACAGTCACGTGCTTCACATCGGGGCAATAAGCCTTGATGTTCTTGCCCAGTTCCTCTGCAATTTTGCAGTTGCCAGCAAGCAGGTCCTCACGAGTCATGCCCGCCTTACGGGGTGCACCACCCGACGAGATGATGTACTTAGCATCCTTGAAAGCTTCAGCCACATCAGTGGTAGCTGTCAGGTTCACACCATCGTAACCACAATGGAACATCTCTTCCATCACGCCCTCCATACCTGGAGCATACACGTCGTAAAGACACACGTTGGGAGTCAGCTTCATGGTCAGAGCCAACTGCACCATTGTTGAGCCGATAGCACCACCAGCTCCTACAATCACAAGTTTGTCATCTGTTAAAAATGCCATAATACAATTCTTATTTTTAATGAAATGTTATGAGAATGATTATGCAAAAATACCTCTTTTCTTCGATACGAGCAAAAAAGAGGTGTGTTTTTTTTAGAAAAAGTTGGAACTTTCTTTTATGTGTATGGCAAAAGCACTCTGTTGCTAAGGCAAGTGTGCATATAAAGCAAGGAGTCTTTTTATCCACCATGCAACATAAAGCAATGCTATGAAAGGCACGAAAATACTTAAATATATGCAGTTTTGTTTGGCAATATAAGAAAATTCCACTACCTTTGCAGCCAAAGATTAAGAAAAATCCTTACGCGCTGTGTCAACGGCACAATAAAATAGTACATAATATGACATATCCAAAACTTCTCCAGTCCATAGGTCGCTCATGGGCTTTTCCCACCAAGTTGAGTGCTGGAGTGCTCCTGTCTGTCACCATCCTGTTTGTGACAGCTTTGGGTATATTATTTACTGTTTCCCACAATGCCATCGAGAAAGAGTCGCTGGCCAAGGCGCAAGAAACGCTGAATGGTACGGTCAACCGCATAGAGAACATGCTGCATGGTGTGGAGGTGGCAACTACCAATATGCAATGGAATGTGGAACATCATCTTGACGACCCGAACATGATGTCGGTTTATACACGTGAGTTGCTACGGCACAATCCCCACATCGTAGGGTGTGCCATTGCGCTCGAGCCAGGATTTTACGATGGCAAAGGAGAGTTGTTCCACCGCTATTCTTTCCGCGACCGAACTCGGAACGACAGCATTTTGACAAGTGGCAACCCGATGGAAATAGAGCCTTTTGTACTCAGCAACTCCCCGTATGTGGCACACAACTGGTACAACATTCCCATGAAAGTGGGAGAGCTCTGCTGGATTAGGCCACATGCTGAAGGCGACGAGTTTCTTTCCACGGTGGTGACGTGTAGCACTCCTCTACGCAACAAAGAAGGAAGAATAGTGGGTGTGATGGCTACCGACATTGAGGTGGATTGGTTGTCAAAGACGGTGTTGAGCACGAAGCCTTACCCCAACTCCTATTGTTGCATGTTAGGCGTACAAGGCACCTACCTCATCCACCCAGACAGCACAAGGCTTTATCACACTTTCGTGACCGATATAGTGAAAGCCGACTCGACCAATGTCGAGGTCAAAGAATTGGTGGAATCAATGCTGAAAGGTGAAAATGGATGCAGGGCTGTCAACCTGTTTGGCAAAGACAGCTACGTGCTTTACGAGGCACTGAACGCGAAGCACTGGAGTGCTTGCATCATTTGTCCCGAAAGCGACATTTTCTATGCCAACGAAAGGCTCAGGATGTATGCAACCATCATCATGATTTTAGGGTTATTATTTATTTTGGTGTTCTGTTTTCTGATGGTCAAAATGCATCTAAAACCTCTTGAGATGCTGGCAGACGAAGCTGAACGCATAGCAAAGGGCGAATACAGCCTGACTATCAAGCCCACAACAAGAAAAGATGAGATTGGGTCCCTGCAACACAGTTTCATCAAAATGCACAAAGCACTCTCCGCCCGCATCAGCGAACTGAAACAATTGACAGAAGCGCTCCAGCAACGCCACGAAGAATTGAACGAAATCTATGCACAGGTGGAAAATGCCAACGAGGCAAAGACGTTGTTCATTCATGAAGTGGCAGATAGAATGCTGCAACCCGTTAAATTGATTGAAAGTTCTGTGCGACAACTGAAAGAACGGCATAAGAAGGGACAGCTTGACGAAATGCCCACATTGATGCAAACCGTGTTGAAGCAAATCAAGGTGATTACCAACCTGCTCGAAAAATTGGGAAGATGACTTTCTCCTCTGCCAACCGATGGATTATTCAGAAACGAAACGTATGAAAAGACCTCTTTTACATATTCAAAAATCTTTAGCATTCAAACTGAGCCTTGGCATCTTGCTCATCGTCGCCCCCGTGTTCATTGTATGCATCAGTTTCCTTTTCGTGCGCTCGCGCCAAATTGTAAAAGAGGAAGCAAAACAGCATGCCACACACTCGCTTGAGAACACAGCTCTACATATCGAAAAATACATGGAGGAAGTGGAAGTGGCCACCGAAAACATTAGCTGGCTCGTAATGAAGAACCTAAATCCAGACTCCCTGCTCAACTACTCGCGGAGAGTGGTGGAGCTAAACCCAAACATCAGTGGATGCTCCATCACGATGGAGCCAGGGTTCTTCCCACAGTTAAGTCACAATTTCTCCGCCTACACCATTCGCGAAGAGCAACTGATAGAAACCGAGGTGGAGAAAGACTATAACTACTACGAAAAGGTGTGGTACAAAAAACCGACCGAACTTGGAAAAGCATGCTGGACCGACCCTTACAACGACTTTAACGAGGGCACATTGTCTTCGCCCTTTATCATCACGTCCTACTGCAAACCTCTATTCACTGAACAGGGCGACCAAATTGGCGTCATTGCCACCGATTTGTCTGCCGCCTGGTTGAACAACATCCTCGCTTCTCAAAAACCCTACCCCAACTCGTTTTGCCTTATGTTAGGGGGCAACGGTGCATACATCGTTCACCCTAATCGGCTGAAACAAAGCAAGCAGAGCATCTTCACAGCGTATGATGAGGATAAGCATCCAGACATCAGCGCACTGGGTAAAGCGATGACGACAGGGGAAAAAGGGTCGCAGCACGTAGAATTTGACGGGAGCAAATATTGGGTGTTCTACCAGCCCGTAAAGGGAACACAATGGAGCATCGCTTTAGTGTGTCCCGAGAGTGACATTTTAGGGTCGTACCAAACACTTACGTTGGTGCTCATTCCGCTTATCCTCATCGGCTTGCTGCTCATGCTCTTCTTCTGTTGGAAAACCACAAAGCATTTCATCAGGCCTATTGACCAGCTGGCTCTGCAGACAGAGCAACTTGCCCAAAGTGACTTTAGCACGAAGATGCCTCGCAGCAACCGAAATGACGTGGTGGGAAATTTACAAAACAGTTTTAGCACCATGCAGGAGTCGATTGACCAAAACATCAAGGACATCATGCAGACAAATGAGGAAGCAGAACGGAACAATCAGGAACTTGATAAAGCAAACCAATTGGCTCAAGAGGCCACGCAACGCAAGGATGACACCATCCGCGAAGCATCGAGACTGATACGCACCCCACTCAACATTATTGGAGGATTCATCCAGGTGCTGAGAGACAACCAAACAACTATTTCAGAAAAGGATGCAGAGGAAGCGGTCGAGGCCATCAACCAAAATTCTATCATCATCAGGCGTATGGCCCACATGCTCTTCGATGTGTCAAGAAAAGAGTCTTACCCACTGGACTGCAAACAAGAAATAGAAGTGAATAGCCTCATGGAAGAAGTGATGGAAAACGTCAAGGAAATGTACCCAAAGGGTTCAGATATCAACTATACCAACCTCCTGCCCAACCCACTCACCATCCACAGCAACAGGCTCTATCTGGTTCGTTCTGTGCGCGAATTGCTGATCAACGCCAAAAAATTCGCATCAGAGAATCCCATCAACTTCCGAACAGAGGTGGTAGGCGGAATGGTACGCTTTACCATCGAAGATCATGGACCTGGCATTCCGGCTGAACTACACAAACATGTGTTTGATCCCTTCTTCAAAATGGACATCTACAGCGAAGGCTTCGGCATTGGCTTAGGACTCACCAAACAGCACGTCAGAGACTTAGGAGGCACAATGATTCTTGATGCCGACTACAAAGACGGTGTCCGCTTCTTGGTGGAAATACCCAATGCCTAAATGGAAGGTCACTTTCTTCACGCTCTTCATTGCCTAACAGCGAGCTAAAGGTACCTTTCATCTTCTCAGCAGGTCTGCATCTTTCAGAACAGGGAACTTGCGACGGAAATCTTTGAGTTTCTGCAAGTCGAGTTCCAACGTGATAGCTGTGCTTTCATCCAGGGGACAAGCGGCTGCCGTGTTGCCATAAGGGTCAACAATCAACGTTCCCCCACTATAGCGACCGCTTTGGTCCTCGCCTATACGGTTCACACCTGCTACATAACATTGATTTTCAATGGCTCGTGCATGCAGCAGCGTGTCCCACACAGCCAATCGCGAAGTAGGCCACGATGCCACATAAAGCGCACAATCGTAGGGTATCTTTTCATTGTTTCGCGAGAAAACAGGGAAACGCAGGTCGTAACAAATCTGCAACAAAAAACGCACACCACGAAACTCCACCACTTTACGTTCAGCACCTCGTTTGTAACGTCGGTGTTCATCGGCGTAGGTGAACAGGTGACACTTGTCGTAGGTTTCGTAAGTGCCATTGGGCTTGACGAAATAAAAACGGTTGTAGAAGTTGCCGTCTTCCTCTGTCGCCACACTGCCACAGATGGCACCTTTCAGTTCCTGTGCCATCTTCTGCATCCAAGCCAACGATGCGCCATCCGACTCAGCAATGCCCTGAGGCTCAACAGAAAAACCTGTAGAAAACATTTCGGGCAGCACATACACGTCGCTTGGGTCAAGTCCCCAAAGTATTTCTGCCAACTTTTCTTGATTGGCCGAGGGGTTGCCCCATACAATATCAGGTTGCAAAAGTGAAAGTTTCATTCTTTCTTCTTTTTAATGGATAATACTATGCCAGCCAAAACCAGCAGTACCAATACGGCCAAGGCGACATAAGCGACAGTCTCCGTGGTTTGTACACTTTGCGGATTGAACGTAAAGATCACCTCATGTTTGCCTGCCGGCACATTGATGGCACGGAGCACGTAGTTAGCACGTCCCACCTCGGTTGGCTGCCCGTCAATCGTTGCCGTCCATCCTGGGTAATAAACCTCAGAGAAAATCACCAAACCACCTTTGTCCGACTCCACCTCATATTTTGCCTCGTTGCTAATATAGGAAGTCAGCTTCACCGTTCCTTCTCCACCAGCCTTCAGGAATCCAAAGTCGTCTTTAGCCACTACAGCCGTGTGGCGAAGGTTCACCTCAGAGAGAGCATCCAGTTCTTCATTCGCATTCTTCGCCCAAGCAATGTCGGTCACAAACCAAGCATTCCCCATCGCGGTGACATTTTCTACGGGCATCTTTACTTCACCCTTCTCGCCAGCTCCAAGAATGAACCAACGGGTGTTGAGCATATTGATGACAGGGAAGAGAGAATCCGTATTGACCACACTGAGGTCGTAAATGGGGTAAGGTGTCTGCTGCTCCATCATCGCCACGGTGTCGATAGGTGCTTGACGCAGAGCCTCATACACTTTCGACATTTCTGGAGCAATGTGTGCTTCGATGAGTTCTTGATAACGACGCAATTTGGCTGCATGATATCCACCCACCGAGCTGTAGAAAGCACTGGTGTTGTTATCGTTGAAAGTTGACACTGTGAAGTTCAGCACACGGTAGTCGCGCCCTGCACCGCTCTTGCTGAGGATATAATTGTCGGCATCCGTCTTCTGAATACGAGCCGCCCCTTGAGGTTGCACAAACATGTCGTCGTGCAGGTAACGCTTGTTCACACCCCACATGTCTATCAGACAAATGGCCAGAAGAGATACGCTCAGCCAAGCTACAGCCTTTCCGTTTCCTCTTGCGACCTGCTCTTTATCCGATGCTGATGGTGCACCACTCTTTGCTTTCTTCGCATACCACCACATGGCTGCAAGTCCCAGCAGTATGAACAGGATGCTCCTCCAAGCATCAGCACTCACCATAGCCGCCCTCATATCAGAAAGACTGCGAAGAATGTTCTGTCCAAAACCCTCATCAAAATAGCCAGCCCCCACATACTGCTGAACGGCCGCTTTGTCGTTCGAACTCACGCAATCGCTTCCTAATCCAGGGAACATCACGTAAATCAGGCAGATGACCACCGTGAAGACTGTAGCACAATAAAGTGGGTTCAACTTAGGGTTCTTCACCCACTCTTTCAACCCCCACAGGGCAATGAAAGGTACCACAAATTCTACCACAACCAAAATGCTCGCAACAGTGCGGAATTTCGAGTACATGGGCACATGGTCGATGAAGAAATCGGTGAATGGCATGAAGTTCTTACCCCATCCGAGCAACAAGGTCAACAGTCCGGCAGCAAGAAGTGCCCACTTCAGAGGATGCTTATTGGGAATAACCAACAGACCCAAAACAAACAGCATGCACACCAAAGCCCCCAGATATACAGGGCCGCTCGTGCCTGGTTGCTCGCCCCAATACTGTGTAAAAGCACCGTAGATGCCCATCTGCTCCATTTGTCCGTCGGCCTTCTTCATGGCGGTCTTGTTCATCGAGAGCGGCACACTAGCCCCACCCTTCACGTTCGGAATCAAGAACGTCATCGACTCGTCAATACCATAGCTCCAAGCCGTAATGTAGCTGCGCTCCAAGCCGCTGTCCGTTTGGTCTTCCACCTTGCCTTTCTTCACCAGCTCGCTTTTGCCGCGCATGGTGTCTTTAGCATATTCATAAGTGTGGTAGAGAATGGTTGCATTCAGGCAAATGGCAATCAACGCAGCCACAGCCACACAACCCGTTGCCTTGCCAAACGAAGCCAGTTCCTTCTTCTGCACGGCTTGAATCAGGAAAGCCACAACCAAAAGCAACTCCACCGTCAGAAAATAGTAGCTCATCTGCACGTGGTTGGCCTGAATCTGCAACGTTGCAAATATGGCTGTCACGATGGTGCCCCACAAGTATTTCTTCTTGTAGCACAACACCATACCCGCTATAGTAGGCGGAATATAAGCCAAAGCCATTACTTTCCAGATGTGCCCTGCGGCAATGATGATGAAGAAGTAGCTACTGAAAGCCCACACAACGGCTCCAAGTGCAGCCATCCACTGCCGGAAATCAAACGCCCTGAGCAAGATGTAAAAACCTAACATCGAAGCAAAGATGAACCACACGTAATCAGGAAACCACAAGTGATATGCCTTTTCCACAAAACCCATCGGCTTGGCTGAGTCGTAAGAGGGGGCTATCTGATAGGTGGGCATACCTCCAAACAGACTTGTCACCCAGCGCGGAGTCTCGCCATTATGCGCATCGCGATAAGCATTGATTTCCACATTGATTCCGTCGTTCGCACCGCTATCATGCTGTTCCAGCCGATAGCCCTTGCTCACCGGCGACATAAAATAGGCCCATGCTACAACTGCAAACAGAGCGATGCAATAGACATCGGGCATGAGTCTTTTCCAATCAAATTTCATAAATTCTATTTTGAATATTGATGTTACAAATAGTTGCTTCAAGTTGATGTTACAAATTGGCTGCGAAGTTACAAAAACTTTTTGAAATGGTCACAAATTTCGTAGGAAAGAAAGCGGAAGGAAGGTTCATTTGGCTTTTGCACCTGCAAAATTTGGCGGTTTACAGGATTTTTGCTACATTTGCAAACGATTATCAATCTCTAAATAAAATAGGAAAGTTATGGCTACAGGTAATGTACGGCCAGAGACGATGGAGAGAATCACCACTCCTGCTTTGGCACAGAAATTCATCGAAGAACAAATTCAAGAGCTGAGGGCTCAGATTGGCGACAAGAAGGTGCTGCTGGCACTCTCGGGCGGAGTGGATTCGTCGGTAGTGGCAGCCCTGCTCATCAAGGCTGTAGGCAAGCAACTGGTGTCGGTTCATGTCAACCACGGTCTTCTGCGCAAAGGAGAACCTGAGCAGGTGGTTCGCGTCTTCCGCGACGAAATGGATGCCAACCTGGTGTATATCGATGCCACCGACCGCTTCTTGGACAAGCTGGCAGGCGTAGCCGACCCTGAGCAGAAGCGCAAAATCATTGGTGCCGAATTTATCCGCGTGTTTGAGGAAGAGGCTCGCAAACTGGAAGGAATCAGTTTTTTGGCTCAAGGCACCATCTACCCCGACATTGTGGAGTCGGGGCCTGTGAAGTCGCACCACAACGTGGGCGGCCTACCAGAGGACATGCAGTTTGAACTGGTGGAACCCATCAAACTGCTCTTCAAGGACGAAGTGCGCGTGGTGGGCAAAGAACTCGGTCTGCCCGACAACATGGTGTTCCGTCAGCCCTTCCCGGGACCCGGCTTAGGCGTTCGCTGCACAGGAGCCATCACCCGCGATCGCCTCGAAGCCCTGCGAGAGAGCGATGCCATCCTGCGTGAAGAATTTGCCAAGAACGGGCTGGAGGGCAAGGTGTGGCAGTATTTCACTGTTGTGCCCGACTACAAATCAACTGGCGTGAAGGAGAACAAGCGCAGCTGGGACTGGCCCGTCATCATTCGTGCCGTGAACACTCGCGATGCGATGACTGCCACCATCGAGGAGATTCCCTACCCACTTCTCCACCACATCACCCAACGAATTGTCACCGAGGTGCCAGGAGTGAACCGCGTGCTCTACGACCTCACTCCCAAACCCACTGGTACCATCGAGTGGGAGTGAAAACAGCAATAACTCACCCACAGGCACTATCGAGTGAGGGTGAATCGCCACAATAATGTAGAAGCAGGCAAGGCTAACAGCTTTGTCTGCTTTTTTATGTTCCCAAGCAAGCAGACACCCCCTCCCTTTTCTACAGGTTTTCCTCCTGTTCTCCTCTATATCTCCCCCCATTCATATCCGTTCGTTATCCGATTGTTCTCCGTTCGTTGTCCGTTCATTTATCGAACAACTATCGAACAACTATCGAACAACTATCGAACAACTACTAAAGGAAGATGCAAGGAAACCTATGGGGAAAGCGAAAGAAAAATAAGCTTTTCCTGGCACACAGTCGCATTGTTGATATGTCCTTCAAAGGCTCTTTAGTTCGGCCCTTAGCAACGTTTTCCGCTAAAGAAACACAATTTCTTTATCCGCCTAGCTTATAATTCATGATTTTTATGTAAATTTGCACCCAAATTTCAAAAAAGTCATGACAGAAAGTACGTCCAACTCGACAGAGAGGCGAGTAAGGGTGCGTTTTGCGCCCAGCCCAACAGGACCTCTCCACATTGGCGGCGTGAGAACCGCTCTTTACAATTATTTGTTCGCCAAACAACATGGCGGTGATTTGATTTTCCGCATCGAGGACACTGACTCCACTCGCTTGGTGCCTGGAGCTGAAGAGTATATCATAGAGTCGTTCAAATGGTTAGGTATTCCTTTTGACGAAGGAGTATCGTTTGGAGGCAATCATGGCCCTTATCGCCAAAGTGAACGCAGGGACATCTATAAGAAATATGTTCAGCAGTTGCTGGACGAAGGCAAGGCTTACTACGCTTTCGACACGCCTGAGGAACTGGACAAGAAACGCAAGGAGGTGGAGAATTTCCAGTACGACGCTTCCACCCGCGGCATGATGCGCAACTCGTTCACCCTCTCGAAGGAGGAGGTGGAAGACCTCATCAACAGCGGCGCACAGTATGTGGTGCGTTTCAGGATTGAGCCAGGAAGAGATGTGGTGGTGGACGATTTGATTCGTGGCGAAGTGAAAATCAACTCCTCGATTTTAGACGACAAGGTGCTCTACAAAAGTGCCGACCAACTGCCCACCTATCACCTGGCCAACATTGTCGATGACCACCTGATGGAGGTGACTCACGTGATTCGTGGCGAAGAGTGGTTGCCTTCGGCTCCGCTCCACGTCTTGCTCTACGAGGCTTTCGGCTGGGCCGACACGATGCCGCGTTTTGCCCACCTGCCTCTGCTGCTGAAGCCCATTGGCAACGGCAAACTCTCGAAGCGAGACGGCGACAAACTGGGATTTCCCGTCTTTCCTTTGGAATGGCACGATCCTAAGAGCGGAAACACCTCGACGGGCTATCGCGAGAAAGGTTATCTGCCCGAAGCCGTCATCAATTTTCTGGCGCTCCTCGGCTGGAATCCGGGTAACGACCAGGAACTCATGACACTGGACGAGATGGTGCAGCTGTTCGACCTGTCGAAGTGTTCAAAGAACGGTGCCAAGTTCGACTATGTGAAGGCAGCGTGGTTCAATCATCAGTACCTCATCCAGCACCCCGACACAGATTGGTGTCCTGGCTTCGACAAGGTGCTGAAGGAGAATGGCATCGAGGCAACCACAGAACAGGAAGCAGAGGTGGTGAGGATGATGAAACTGAAAGTGATAGAATACACCGACGGCTTGGGCAACAAGAAAAAGCGCAACATCTCCTTCCCAAGCGACTTGTGGCCGCTCACCAAATTCTTCTTTATTGCGCCCACAGACTTCGACAAGGAGGGCGACAAATTCGTACGCAAAAACTGGACAGAGAAAACTGCTACCGAAATGCGGCAGATGCTTACCGTGCTGGAAAGCATCGACGATTGGAGCGTGGAGGGCCAGAAGGCTGTCATAGCTCCGTGGACCGAAGCAACGGGCATTAAACCTTGGAACGCCTGGCGTGTGGCTTTGGTGGGTAC
>ODAI010969254.1_pt1 | contig 32128 bp, 25 predicted proteins | sample 1539321 | NCBI WGS metagenome assembly ODAI01 (sample SAMN02144231, study PRJEB22623) | gut metagenome | biome: sheep rumen | host: Ovis aries | place: New Zealand
ATATTTACGGCGGGAGCCGCAAATGATTACGCCCGTAGGCGCAAACCAGTTTGCAGGTACTAAACTCCCGGTCTAAACCCTGTAGACTCCCGGTTTAAAGCCTGCAGACTCCCACTTGAAAGCGTACTTTCGGGCGGAAACCGCTTTTGATTGAAAATAATTGCCATATCTCTTGGCGATTTCAGCTTTTTTTCGTATCTTTGCACCTCGGTAAAGCATACAAAACAACAAGATATGAAGATAACGAAAGTAAAGACCAAGTTTGGAGAGTTCGGTGCGCCCGTATCCACCGAGCTGAGTGCCGTGGCAGAGCAGATGCGCTCCGAAACCACCAGGGAGGCGGCCGGTCGCATCACTGCCGTTGCCCTGCGGTCGCGCCTGGCCATGCAGCAAGGGGCTCCGCGCTATCACATCAAGGACAGCGACCGTCTGCCGTACCTCATATTCTCTGCCACCTTCGGCAAGAGCGGACTGGGGAAGCCCATCGGCTTCACAGGACTCGTGATGCTCAACATCCCCTGTCCCCAGGGCATCCGGCAGGTCGGCGAGATGCGCCGCCGTGTGAGTCAGATACCCTACACCGTGATGGCCTTCGCCGGCGTGAGCGGCGTGACGCTGAAGGTCGTCGTGCGCTGCGACTACCGCCAGACGGACCAGCTCGATCCGGACGACTATCTCGCCTATCTGCGCGATGCCCACGAGAGTGCGGCGCGCCTCTATACATCGCTGGCGATGTGCGACCTGCTCGTGGGCGAGCAGAAGCTCACGCGCGGGTGCCGCATGAGCTACGACCAGAACCTCTACTTCAACCCCCAGGCGCTGCCGATGCCCGTGGTGAGGGCCGAGGGCGACAGTCCGCTGACGGCCTACGAGGGAACGGAGGCCGACGACGAGGGGCGCGTCGTCTGGTATCCCGACTACGAGCAGCGGGAGCGCATCGAACTGGAGTTCCAGACCTGCCTGTCGAAGGCCATCGACGACTGCGGCGACGATGCCGAGCCGTGCCTTCAGGCTCTCGCCGACTACTGCAACAAGGCTGGCCTCGCTGAAGAGGGCTGCGTGATGCGCGCCTCATGGAACGCACGCTTCAAGCCCCTCGGCATCGACCTGATACGCAAGATATTCCGTAATTCGTATAAAAAACCTTACAATGGGAAGCCGATATCGCAGATGAACGAGAAGGAACGCATCATGCGGAGCATCGAGGACTTCCTCTCGCGGCGCTACGAGCTGCGCTACAACGTGGTGAAGGGCGTCACTGAGTTCCGTCACAACGACCTGCGCTTCAAGCAATGGCAGCCGCTGACCGACAGGCAGCTGAAGAGCATCGTCGTGGAGGAGATGAAGGAGGGCGGCGAGAGCTGGATGAACGACATCCGTACCTACATCGAGTCGGCGCACATCACGGACTACAACCCCATCCACGAGTTCCTCGCCGGCTGCGGCAAGTGGGACCGCAAGCGCGACTACATCGAGGACTTCGCCCGACGGCTGCCCACCGACTACGCGCTGTGGCCCAAGTATTTCCACCGCTGGTTCCTGGCGATGGTGGCGCAGGCACTGAACCTGAACCGCGACTACGGCAACTCGATGGTGCCGATGCTCATCGGCGAGCAGGGCTACCTGAAGACGCAGTTCTGCAACCACATCCTGCCTGAGTCGATGCGCGAGTATTATATGAAGGACATCAAGATGGACAATGCCGAGCAGGTGGAGCGCGTGCTGGGCCGCATGTGGCTGGTGAACATCGACGAGTACGACGCCAAGACGCAGCGCGAGCAGGCCAAGATCAAGCGGCTGCTGACGGAGAAGGAGGTGCAGACGCGAAAAATGCGCTCCGACCAGTACACGCTGACGCCCCGCCTCTGTTCGTTCATCGCCACGACCAACGACCCCACGCCGCTGCCCTCGGGCGACGGCACGCGCCGATACCTCTGTATCGAGGTGACGGCTCGCGTCGACATGTCGGGGCAGATACCCTACAAGCAGATGTACGCCCAGGCCGTCGCCGAACTGAGCGAGCCGGACTGCATCTACTGGTTCACCAGCGACGACGAGCGCGAGATTCAGCGGCACAACAGCCTGTATCAGCAGGAGTCGGCACCCGAGACCATTCTGTCGGAGCTCTTCGAACCCGCCTCGGAGCACAAGAAGGAGAACTTCTGGACAGCGACAGCCATCCAGCAGGAACTTGGCAAGCACCTGAAGGCCAGTGACGTCCCCAACCTGACGAACCTCGGCAAGGCCATCAAGAAACTAAGGTGGCAGCGGGTGAAGTCCAGAACCGACCGTGGATTCTACCTCCGCCTGCGCAAGTGACGGCATAGTATCGGCATGGTAACGGCATAGTTTTCGAAAACATAGCCGTCCGAAATCCGCTGATATACAGTTGTATACGAGTATATCGGCGCGGTCGGCTATGTTTTTTGAAAATAGTGTCTATAACACCTGGCTCCATCAGCATTGTTGACAACGGCTTGAAGACGGTTGGTCTCAAGGCAGTGCTGACCAACGATGACGGCCTGACCGACTTCAGTAAGTTGAACCTCAACAGCACCAGCTGGCACAGGCCCTGCTGAAGATGCAGTTGACCTTCATGAGTACGAAGCCGGCAGAGTGAATTGAAGAGGTGAGTGGTATTTGATCACGGGGATTAATTTTTGACCTGTCCATCAATTTTATTAGTTGACTTAGTACCGGCTGTCCAGAGAAATTTGTACCTTTGCCCATAGATTTGGAATTTTTGGTTGTAGCAAACGCAAAATTACAAATCTATGGGGACTTGCCGAAAGGTTTGTCCCCTTTTCTGTCGACTCAGCTCAATTTTTTATCGGACACCAATATTTCTGAATATTCCAAGTTTTTCGCGCAAAAGTTTGGAATTATAAAATATTCTCTCTATCTTTGCAAACAATATTTGAAACTAAAACATATAACACTTATGGCAAAGAAACTATTTTTACTGTTGTTAGTCATGCTGCCGGTGATGGCGATGGGACAGAAGAAGTATGAGTACGTTGAAAAACAATTCCAGAAGGCCATGAAAAATGGCAAACAGTCCAATGGCTATTATCTGGCGGAAAAGATTTCAAGACCCCAGTATCAATCATCCTATACTGAAGATGTAGCCAGTGGCAAATCAATAACCTTGAAAGACCTGAAGCAATGGGCTGCAACCCACGGATATGTTCTTGGCAAATACACAAAAGTTGATAGATACGGTTTTGTTTATGATCCCGAAGGGGTTTGCGTGAATACTGTATATTTTTTGCCAGAAAACGATCCGAAAGACATAAGTTCAAACACAAATGAAGTAGGCGTAGGTAAGAAAGAGGGTTCTACATTTAATAACGCAACTCGTATCTATAGAAAAGGTGTTTGGGAAAATGGAAAGTTTACAGGTTGGCAGATAAATGTAGATAAACAGACCCGCATTCGAGTCGAAAATGGCATGAACCAAGGTGATTGGACTTATATTGATAAATATGGAGAAGATAGGGATGTCTACAATGAGTATCTTGATGCGACCTTGTCAGATGAAGAAAAGACCAAAGAACTTGCTGTGGGTAAGTGGATTAGGACAAGTAAAGGTGGTTTTACGGTTTTGTCGGAAACTGAAGTTGCATATTCCAATTCAAACAATAAAAAACTCATCGATTTAGAGATACCGTCAATGTTAACTATATTTGGCAGGACTTTTATGGTTACTGAGCTTAAATCATTGGAAGAATGCAGGAACCTGAAATCAGTAGTCCTACCTAATACGATAAAAAGGATAGGCAACAACGCATTGAAGAATTGCCAAAAGCTCGAATCTGTAGTTATACCAAATTCCGTAGAATATATAGGAAGTCGGGCTTTTTATGGATGCTTATCTTTAAAATCGATAACAATGTCAAGTTCACTTAAGAGTATAGGAAATAGTGCTTTTGATGGCTGTGCGTCTCTGATGCCTTTTGCTCTACCAAGTTCATGTACAGACATTGGTACTGATATTTTTGAGAGATGTTTAGTTTCTTATGATAATGATTGTGCAACGATTGACCAATGCTTGAATAAGTTGAAGTCAAATCACGAGCTTTCAGATTATGAGGCATCAGTACTTGAAAGGTTTGTGAAATCTTATACGGCAGAACCGGCAAAAGACGTTAATAAAAAATTGCCACTTGCGAAGGAATTAATAACTGCCAACAAGATGCTTCGAGCACTAAATTGTAAATACGAACATATTACATTCTGGGAACGCGAGAAAGTTATATTAGGTGATGTTTTTGGATCAAATGTAAGATGGACTGGCTATAACGAAAGTGTTAAGAAGGCATTACAGGATGGTATGGAAGCAATAAAGATGACGAAAAGTCTGTATGGCTTTACCCAACTGTTCCAGACTGCAGCTCAGAAACTTCCTCAAAAAATAAAGGAATATCAGAAATTTGAAAAGGCACGACTTGATGAGTATAAGGGAGAAGTGGCAAAAAATATGGCAGAAGAATATTTACACCCCACTTCTTCCCTTAGTATGACTATTTTTGAACAAACACTTTCAGAAGACATTGACCAAGGGAAGCGACCTTGTCCACAGGCTTTAGAGATTGAAAAACAGTCTGAATATCATTATTGGTTCATATGGACAAATGGAGTTGCGGGTGATCTGTTTCACGATAAAAAGGGCTGGTTTTTTTACTGGGATTATCCCAAAGAGGAGCATCGCCGTCATTATTATAAAACCTATGATCAAGGACTTAAAGCTCTTTATCTTAGGCTGCGATATAGTTACTGGGCTAAAGATGGTTGGATAGGATTAGGCGTTTAGACCGGTAAAGAACATAGTCCAAGAGGTAGTCGTAGGGACTGGTACCTGTCATAATATGGCGGCTGAGCCTGCCCATAAATATATAATGTAGAACCCTTTAAAACGAAATTGCCGATGAAGTAGAAACAGAACGAACAACGCTAACCGACCTCCCTGCTGAGACACAGCCTCACGAGGTCACAGAGAATATAGTTTGCTCTTTATTCTCTTGCGAGGTGGTAGTTCGACCGAGAAATGAGCATTATGTCTTGTGCCTCTTACGAAAACACGTTGCAAAATTACACATTTTCATTGACTTCGACGCAAGAATTGGCAGAAATATGTAATAAGAAGTTGCTTTTTCGCTGTTTTTTCGCTGTACATGCCAAAAAGTGAATGGAAAATTTGGAAGTTTCGATAATTCTTTCTATTTTTGCAACGTGAAAGGTGGAACCAAGTAGAGCCACGATGTGAGGAACGGTGGCATGGCTGCGGAAACGCAGAGATGATGAGCAATTCGACCTTGCCGCTTGGTTTCCTTTACTCTATTACAGCTGGTCACGTGTTGGCCAGCTTTTATATTTTGTGATATTTGGGTAGCGTGAACTCTGCAGGGTCTTTCACCCTCGTAGCCGTAATGAAGTTCACATGTTCTACAAGTTCACGGCTGATTTTCATTTTGTAGTTCGGATGAACGATGAATTTCGACACTCCGTCTGTATAGATGAAACATTCACCATCGTAATAAAGATCCATCTGAAAACGCTGCTGTGGAAAGTTTATCAGGTCAGCATCATCGACCACCAAACCCTTTGTAGCCTTTGATGCCCTCATGCAGTGTTGCAGTTGCTTGGCACTCATATAGAGTTGGTCGCTGGCCAGGATGATGGCATTGGCCTGTGCAAACAGCGTCATGCGCTCCTCTACCTTTCCGATGCAGAAGGGCTGAACGGACGAATAGCCCTGCTGGCGTATATCGCACAGCACTGCGGCTATAAGTGACTCTATCGTGGTCTCTGTTGTTTCCATAATATGAATGCAAAATTACAAATTTTTGTTGACTTTGACGCAGAAAATGGCAGAAATATGTTATAAGAAGTTGATTTTTCACTGTTTTTTCGCTGTACATGCCAAAAAGTGAATGGAATTTAGTGATAACACAACAAACGCCCCAACTTACTGATAAGTGGGGCGTAATTGAGGTTAGTCCATTGATTCACGGATGATGCGGCGGGTATCGCGTTTATATGCTAAACGATCGTACTCATTGCCGCGACACATCCAACAACTACATGGTGTTCCTGTTGAATGATAGACTTGCGCCCAGTGTTCCTTTGCCAGTTCAAACCAGTGTTGAGCTCACAGGGGGTCTGACTCCCTGTGAGTTCGAGATTTTACTACTCTCCCATAATTTTTTTCTAAATTCGAAACATAATTCACAAACTTTTCGTAACTTTGGAAGAATTTTCAGGATTTCTTTGTATAAAGGCAGTTCGGGGAATTGAGAATAATCGGGGTTACGATTTGGAGACCGTTCTCAATTCTTCATTCTGCTATAAATTGCCTTTCAATGAGCACCCGACTCGGAGCCACCAGCCGTGTTTGTAGCTCGTTGTCGGGTGCAAAGGTACGAAGAATTTATCAAAATACCAAATAAGGGAATAAATTATCACTAAGAATTGGAGGATTTTCGTCGATTTACACTTTGGTTTTGGAAAAAATTACTATCTTTGCACTCAAATTTGAAGAAAAGATGGAAAGAAATGCCCTACTGAACCACGAGATAGTGATGGCTTCGTCCGACAAGGCCACCTCCAAGTTCATCACGCAGATGAAGAAGGAAGGACGGCTGGTGAAGATAGCGCCCAAGATATACACCACCAACATGAACGACACGGCTGAGAACCTGATACGTCGCAATCTGTTCTTCATCCTGGGGGAACTCTATCCAGGAGCGGTGATGAGCCATAGAAGTGCCTTCGAGTGCCGTCCGACGAACGACGGACATATATACCTTACTTATACGTACACGAAGAAAATCCACCTGCCAGGCATCAGCGTCCACCTGCTGGAAGGTCATGAGGCACTGCCGCAGGACTACCCCTTTATGGGCGGACTGCGTATTTCATGCAGTGCGAGAGCCTATCTGGAAAACCTTCAGACGGGCTATACTCGCGACGGTGTGGCAAAATGCCTGACGCAAGCGACGATAGAGGAAAAACTTGACAAGGTGCTACAGACCAATGGTGAGGCAGAGTTGAACAAGTTGCGTGATGCTGCCCGTGAGATTGCAAGTGAGTTGGATATGGCCGACGAGTTCCAGCGGCTGGATGCCATCATCGGGGCGTTGCTCACCACCAAACCGTCGAAGATTCTGACATCAACGGTGGCCGAGGCTCGTGCATTGGGCGAACCATTCGACAGTCAGCGACTAAACTTGTTCGGCACGCTGATGGCAGCGTTAAACGAGCGTGAGTTTGAGAACCTGCCAGACCCAAACGAGACAGAGGAAGCCTATAACAACTTCGCTTTCTTCGAGAGCTATTTCTCCAACTACATCGAAGGAACGGAGTTTGAGGTGGACGATGCCCGCCAGATTATTGAGACCCGTACGCCGATGCCAGCCCGCAATGCTGACAGTCATGACGTGCTGGGCACCTACTATATCGTGTCGAACCGTAAGGAGATGTCTGTCACGCCCACCTCTGCTGACCATCTGCTTGAAATTCTCCAACATCGTCACCGCATCATGATGTCGGCACGGCCAGAAGCCAGCCCTGGTCTGTTCAAGACTCAGAACAATCGTGCTGGCGAGACTCACTTCGTGGATTACCAGCAAGTGCGTGGTACGCTCAAGAAGGGATTTGAGGTATATAGTGCCTTGCGTCATCCCTTTGCGCGTGCACTTTTTATGCTGTTCATGATTAGTGAGGTACATCCCTTTGCCGATGGCAACGGACGTATCTCGCGTATCATGATGAATGCCGAATTAACCGCTGTTGGTCAGTCAAAAGTCATCATCCCTACCGTGTTCCGCACTGACTACCTCAGCGCACTACGCCAACTGACCCGTAAGGATAATCCCGAAAAGCTAATCAATGCCATTCTGCGTGTCAGAAAGTTCAGTTACAACCTATGCGGCAATGACTTCAATGCCATGCGCGACTATATGCAGCGTTGTAATGCTTTCCATGAGGAAGATGAGTATATCCTATTATTCTAATTCGTACCCAACATGAAGAATCATATATCATTATACATCATTGCGGCCATTCTCCTGCTGACAGCTTGCAATGGAAGTGGTATGCGGACAGAACTACAGAACATTGATGAAATCATTGAGACCAGTCCAGATGCTGCACTCACACTTTTGAACAAATACGGCAAAAACAAAGATACCTGGAGCAAGGCGGACAGAATGCGATACGAACTTATCAGGACAAAAGCCCTTTATAAGACTGGGGTGACAGTCCGGTCCGATTCCTCTATTTCCGAAATAGTTTCATATTTTGATCATAGAGGAAACTCCAACGAACGAGTCCTTGCGCATTATCTATTAGGAAGGACATATAGCATGATGGGCGAGGCTCCTCAAGCCTTGCAAGCTTATTATGACGCAATAGATGAGGCAGACACATTGAACCTCGACTTCAACTACAATACATTAGCGGCAGTGTATGGACAAATGGCTAATATATTCCACCAACAATACTTGCCGCATGATGAAATTTGGGCATTAAACCACTATGTAGGCTGTATAAAACATCTCGGTGACAGTATAGAATCTGTAGTTGCACAAAGCCAGTTGATACGTCCTTATTATATATTGGGGGAAAAAGACTCAGTTCTTCAGATGATAGATAATTCATGTGAGAAACTCCGTCTGTTGGGTGAATACAAAAGAGCAGCAGGTCTTCTTCCATCTGCAATATACATATACACGGAAAGGGGCCAACTGGATGAAGCCCACCGACTAATAACTGACTTTGAGAACAACTCAGGCCTGTTTGATGAGGACGGAAGTATAACCAAAGGACGTGAACATTATTATTGTACAAAAGGTATCTATGAGTTGGCCACCAACAAATTGGATTCTGCCGAATGGTACTTTAGAAAGGCTATACAACATGGCTATCTTTCTGATGGATACAAAGGTTTGTTGGCAGTTTATCGCCACAAAAACGTATTAGATTCTATCATTCTTTTTTCCAAACTTTATGAAAATGCTCAGGATACACTACATAACCAGATGCAGATAGATGCAACTCACCGCATGTCTGCCCTGTATGACTACAGTCGAACCCAGAAAGAACTTGAGGAAGAGAATCATAAAACAAGAACAGCAAGGATATGGATAGGGATTATTCTTTTTCTTGTAGGGCTTTCTATCATATTGGCAACTTATAAATACAAGAAGATTCAACAGAAGAAGCGTGAGCAGATCAGTAAATTAGATAAGGCTCTCATGAAGGCAAAGGATGAATACACAACAATACAAAACGAGCTGCAAAGGCTCAGGAATCAAGACTATATAAGCCTTATTGCAGAGAAAGAGCAAAAAGGGCAAGAACTGAGACAAACTATTGTAAGTCTCGCTGGCGGAAACCAACCATCAATTTCTGTTGATGACCTCGAAAAGTTTGAAAACAGTAAGATAGTTTCAGTGTTCAATAAGAAGAAAGACTTCAAGTCTGACAATCCTATACCAAATAAAGCGGAGTGGAGAGCCTTGGAGATGCAATTTAGTAAGGACATGCCGACTATATATAAAATTCTTGCCAAGGAGAAAAAACTATCTCCACTGGAACTTCATACATGTATTTTGCTTTTCCTTGACTTTGAAGATGGCGCAATAGCCAATTTGTCTAACGCGATTCCACAAACCATTACTACTGCTAAATCAAGAGCGAACAAGAAAATTTTCAACGAGAAGGGTGCACAGACCCTAAAAGTCGGTTTGTTGCACCTAATTAAAGAGGGTGATTTAGTATGACTTAAAAGTTTCCTAAACAACTGATATACAGATAGTTTTAGGGGGGGGTATGGAACGTTTTGCGTTAATTTGACTTATAGAAATTTCGGCTAAAATCATTAGCAATCATATAATCGTCGTACCTTTGCAGCGTTAAACATTTAAACGTAAAAGGTATGAAAAGATCAACGGTTCTATTATTTTTGATGTTGTTCGTCGGTATCATTACTGCCAACGAGCAACAAGTTATGGGTGAAATAATTCATCTTCAAGTTAGGTATTATGATCCAACGCTGGAGCATGAACCTTTAAAATCCGCGCCTGTTAGGATTCCAACGATAATGATAAATGACCACACATTACAGTTCCAAACGTCACTTGATGGATGTGAAATATCCTTGCTTGATGCTGACGGGGAGCCAGTGTATATTAGTATGATTCCCAATGGAGCCACATCTATATTATTACCAAATTATCTTTCAGGTGATTACATTATTCAGATTACCAGAGGAAGACTCTGCTTTTGGGGATATATATATTTGTAACTCAGGACGTTGAAGTTTACCGCTAGGCACAAATAGAATAAACTATGCAGACCAAACAACAAATTATCTTCTATAAGAAAATAATCAAGTCGACAAGATTATATCCAGATCTTACTGGTTAACAGGCGAGTATGCCGAAAATCGAAAGAGTAGGTTTAAACTTAAACACGAGTAGAGATGGATTTTAAAACTCTCATTCCTGCTGACGATATTCTATCTAAAGAGCTGGAAAATGTATTTGGCGGAGCAGAACCCGTTAAAGAGATTGTGTGTAAAAGTGACGGAATTGTCGAGATTCCTGCGACAAAAGCAGGATTGGCAATCTTTTAGAATCTTTGTGTCAAGGAGATGGTGACTTCCGCCGCCATCTCCTTTAATACTTTATAATATGATATTCTCAAGGTATAACTATTTGAAAAGCTCTAAAAAATTTGGTTCATTCTTGTTCAATACGAGAACTAAATTTTTTGTTTCTTTAAGTGAATGCGTATATTCCAAATTGATAGACGTTTCAGATGGACATGAATTTGATGTCGAATCATTAAATTTGTCACAGAATATAGTCGAACAATTTGTAAAAGGAAAAGTGTTCGTAGAAACATGTGAGGACGATGATTTCTATGAGCTAAAAAAATTCCTGCGATATAAACAGGCTTTTTCACAAAATAGATTAGGACTGGTTTTAGTTCCCACTTTTACTTGTAACTTCAAGTGTCCGTATTGCTATGAAGATAATTTACCACATCTTTCTATGGGTAATGAAGTTATTGATGCCATTATTTCATTCATAAAGAATAAGGGGCAAAATAATATCGACATATGCTGGCACGGGGGGGAGCCTTTAATAGCCTTCGACAAAATTGTTTCTTTCTTAAATAGACTGAACAAAGAAAATGGCTTGAAATTATGCTCTCATTCCATGGTTACAAATGGCTTTTTGTTAGACGAACACAAATGTAAAGTTCTAAACAGTCATAGACTCAGCAGGATACAAATTACGATTGATGGTGATAGGGAGTATCACAACAAAAGTAGGTTACATAAGTCTGGGGCAACAACTTATGACACGATTATGGCTAATATTGAAAATGTTTTTAATTATATGCCTGAGTGTCACGTTATTATTAGGGTGAATCTACATTCTGAGAATAAAGAAGCCTTCCCTAAATTATACAAAGAAATAAAGACATCTTTTGGAAACAAGAATTATTCCATAAATATTGCTTTTGTCAATGACGTAAATAACTCATGTAGGGTTGCTTGTTTGGCCGACAAGGGGAAGGCCGCATATGTTCGAACCTTATATGAATCGTATGGCATAACAGATATAGACACTCCAGCCAACCCCCAAATAGGTGGCTGCACAGCATCTTGTACTAACTCATATGTAATAGGACCATCTGGGGAAATTTACAAATGCTGGGTAGATGTAGGTAAGAAAGAGCGAGTTATCAGCAACGTTTTTGACGGCAAACTTTTTAACTATATATATTCGTCATACACAGTGGGTTCCGATATGTTTTCTGATGACAGATGCAAAAATTGCGTGTTTATGCCTATCTGCGATGGAGGATGTATTATAAGGCGATATAATAGCAAGCATTTCCATATACCATATGACCCATGTCCTATAGATGAAAATGATTTTCTCTCCTTATTGGAACTTAATTATTTTAAAAGTACTACAAATAAATAACATGGATATGAAATTTTTTATTTTCAGATTTTTACTAATATTTTTTCTATACAGTCACTCATGTATTATATGGGCCCAGCATGTCAAAGGTCGTGTGACGGACGAATCAGGTGTCCCTTTGGAATATGCTAGTGTAATGATTGTTGACGCAAATGATTCAACGTTAATTGCGGGATGCGTGACAAATGCGGGAGGAGAGTTTGAATTTGAGCGTATGTACCCCAAAGAGCTCATATTAAGAGTAAAATACATCGGCTATGAGGATCATAAACGTTTACTGTCACATTCTGTCTATGACGTAGGTATTATCAAAATGAAGCCTTCCACATCGGTTGTTGGAGAGGTCATAGTGAAAGGCAGCAAGCCTCTATTCCAAACCCAAAACGGCTCACTTGTTACGAATGTGGCAGGAACCGTGCTAAGCCAGACACACGAAATGGGAGAACTTGTGGCGCAGATTCCTGGCATAGTAAAGACTGCGGATGGAGGCTTTGAGGTGTTTGGCTCTGGCTCTCCTATTATTTATGTCAACAACAAGAAAGTGCAGGACGTGAATGAGCTACGACTTCTTTCTCCGAAGGAGATAAAAAGCATAGAACTTATAACCAACCCTGGAGCAAAGTATGATGCAGAAGGGAAATCAGTACTGAGAATAGTCACTTTGAAGAAAGAAGACGGATTTGCACTACAGGCTGGTGGAAATGCAAAACAGAATGACGATACAAGCTATGGTGGAGACCTGAAAGTAGCCTATAAGAGAGACAAAATAAACTTATCGGCATCATACGGATATAGCGATGGTAGAAACAGGTCTAATCTTCCACAAAATAAGACACTTTTCATCGGTGAGGATACTCATAGCTTCGCACAAGACCAGAAGGCAAAAGGCAAGTTGACCAGCCACGAATGGAAGTTGAATGCCGATTATGAGATAAACGACCGCCACAACGTCGGATTTGAATGGGACGCTTCTCGCAGCAAGGACAAAGAAAATCGCTCATCCCTGCTTGACTATACGTTGAACGGTAGTCAGGTTAAGTCCACTGGTATCACCAACGACTACCAGAATGACATCAACTTCAACCACCTGAACATTTTTCATAATGGAAGGTGGGGGAAGCACCTAACAACGGAACTGAACCTTGACTATGCAAACAACAACAATGACTATCGGCAGAATACCAGTGAGACAACAAACAGACTGGCAACCGAGACCCAGAGTAAAGGCAGAAGCACATTAGACATCTATGCTGGGAAACTCGCATTCGGCTATGATTTAGTTTCAGGCGTGGATATATCCTGGGGATTGGAATACAACCATATCAGTGGAAGCGGCAGGATTAGCACAAACTCCAGTAGTGTTCCATCCTCAGACTATGAAAATAAGGAAGACAAGTATGCAATCTATGCTGAGCTAAACGCACAAATTGGTAACTTTGGTGTCAACGGAGGTATAAGATACGAAGACCTAGTATCTGATTATGATGACCATATTGACAAAGATGGTAACGTGCATCGCCACTACAGAAACATTTATCCGTCGCTGTCGCTGTCACATAGTGCAAATGGCTGGAGTAATACGCTGTCTTTCTCTTCGCGTACGACCCGACCATCTTTCCGGCAACTGAGCAACTCCAGCTACTATGCAAATGAATTTATGTATCAGCGTGGCAATCCGTTGCTCAAACCTTCCAACTCGTATATCGTGCAATGGAGGACTGGCTATAAATTCTTAAACTTCTCTGCAAGTTATACGCAAGTTGACGATTACATTTCTACAGACTTCTACGTTCCAGAGAGAACAGCCACCCAAGTAGTTAGCTCGTATTCGAACTTCGACAAGATACAATACTTCAAGGCGAGCCTGACACTACAGAAAGCCATCGCATGGTGGAGGCCCTCTTTCACCATTGGGTTGAATCAGCCGTTCTTCCACTATGAGTTCCGTGGGGAAAAGATGTCATATAACAAGGCACAAGTGTATTTCCTTGCCAATCAGTATTTCACGTTACCTAAATCCTACCTGCTATCCGTTTACTACTATCTCAACAGCGGAGGAAATCAGGGCGCGGTGGAACTGAAATCATTCCAGATGCTGAACATGGGATTGCAAAAGTCTTTCTTTGACGGTAAACTGAGCGTAAGCCTGAATGCCCGCGACATATTCCACACGATGAAATACAAGGAAACGGAACGGATCAGGAATCTTTTGTTCCGTCAGACCGAGGATTACTGCCTGTGGAACTATTCCATAAGTCTGATTTATCGCCTGAACAAGAACAAGGCAAAATATCGTGGTAAGACTTCGATTAGAGAAGAACTCGAGCGACTATGAAAAAAGTCTTTCAATATCAGCATGATTCCATGCAGTGTGGTATTGCCTGCCTGGCTATGATTTGCAGGCATTATGGGAAAAGGTATTCTATAGACTTCCTTTCGCATATATGCTTTGCTTCAAATGAGGGCATATCGCTATTGGGAATAAGTCAAGCTGCTGAAGAACTTGGTTTTAAGACTATTAGTGGCAGAATTGTCATTAAGCAGTTGGCAAATTCTTTATTGCCATGTATCTTGCATTGGAATCAAAACCATTTTGTTATTCTATATAAAATAAAGAAAGGGCGAAAGTTCTACGTTGCAGATCCTGGCAAGGGGCTGCTAACATACAACTTGGAGGAGTTTAAAAGTCACTGGATCGGAACGACATCTAATAACGAGGAGAAGGGAATCGCCATGTTCCTTGAACCCACTCCACGATTCTATGAACAAAAGGAAGGACTTGAGAAAGACAACGAGAGGACTTTTTCCTTCCTGATGGGATATGTCAGTCAGTATCGAAAGTATTTCGCACAGATTCTGCTTGGACTCATCGTTGGTAGTTTCCTACAATTGGCCTTGCCATTTCTTACGCAGAATATAGTTGATATTGGTATTAAGAATAAAGACATCGGCCTTATATGGCTGATTCTCATAGGGCAGTTGGTCATTACAATCAGCCGTACATCTGTTGATTTCGTCAGGAGATGGTTGCTGCTGCACATCTCTATGCGTATCAACATCTCCTTAGTGAGTGATTTCTTTATCAAGCTGCTTCATCTGCCCATGTCATTCTTCGATACCAAACTGATGGGTGACTTGATGCAGCGCATCGGAGACCATTCAAGGGTCAACTCTTTCCTTACACAACAGACACTGAGCGTGGCATTCTCCATGATTAGCTTCGTGGTGTTTGGGTGTGTGCTCTTGGTATATAACAGGCTCATCTTTGTCATCTTCCTGCTTGGAAGTATTATCTATGGTGGATGGATGACACTGTTCCTGCAGCGCAGGAAAGTGATAGACTATGAACTGTTTGAGCAGCAGGCTATCAACAACAATAAGACATATCAGTTCCTGACATCCATGCAGGAAATCAAGTTGCAGGACTGTGAACAACGCCGTCGCTGGGAATGGGAGGATGTGCAGGCAGACCTGTTCAAGGTGCAGATGAAAAGTCTCAAACTCCAACAGACACAGGAGGCAGGTAGCATCTTTATCAATGAACTAAAGAACATCGTCATTACCGTAGTATCAGCTACGGCCGTTATCAACGGCAGTCTTACACTGGGTATGATGCTGGCCGTGCAGTACATCATAGGTCAGTTGAACAGCCCCATTGAACAACTCATGCACTTCATCTATTCTATACAGGACGTGAAGATAAGTCTGGAACGTATCAATGAAATACATTGTAAGGAAAACGAAGAAGATGCCCATCGGACAAAAGTTAGGTTCGAGAATCGAGGGCATGATATTTCTTTAAAGAACATTGATTTCAAGTATGACCCTCACGCATTGGCAAAAACCATCGAGGATGTAAGCATAAATATTCCAGAGGGGAAGGTTACGGCTATCGTCGGTGCCTCTGGCAGTGGAAAGACCACACTGATGAAACTGATGCTGGGGTACTACCCTGTTGCCAGCGGAAGCATAGAGATTGCCGGGAGTGACATCAAGGAGTATAATCTGAAATGGTGGCGCAGACAGTGTGGTGTTGTCATGCAGGACGGTGTCATCTTCTCAGAGTCAATAGCCAGGAATATTGCGGTGGATGACGGGGACATAGACAAGACAAGACTCGACCTGGCAGCAGAGATTGCAAACGTAAAAGACTTTGTGATGGCACTTCCATTGAAGTACGACACCATTATCGGAAAGGACGGAATGGGATTAAGCCAAGGACAGAAGCAGCGCATTCTTATTGCACGTGCCGTGTACAAGAATCCCAAGTTTATCTTTCTGGACGAAGCAACGAACTCCTTGGACGCAAGCAACGAAAGGATGATAGTGGAAAAGCTCAACGGCTTCTATCAAGGAAGAACCGTGGTCGTTGTGGCTCATCGGTTGAGTACCGTCCGAAATGCAGACCAGATTATCGTGCTGGATAAAGGGCGAGTGGTTGAAATAGGTAATCATGAGACTCTTACAGCAAAGCGAGGAGCGTACTATAACCTTGTAAAGAATCAACTGGAATTAGGAAATTAAAATTGGATAACGATATGGATAAGGATTTAGAGAAATTAGAGAATCGCAGCAAGAAAGTTCGTGAAATCATGGCAGAGCAACCCCCTTTTTATATTCGTTATGGTTCACTTGTAATTCTTCTAATATTAATGACAATCGTTGTATTTTCATATGTTTTGCTCAATGATTCGTAAGAACTAACCTGTTCTCGCCCCAATCAATGGTGATTAAGTTAAAAGTCAATCAATTCATGCAAAAATCAATTAAAAAAATCACATCAAAATGAAACAAAAGATCTTAATTTCAGCAATTTGCACGCTTACTATTTTAAGTGGATGTAACGATTCCATGGAGAATGACACTGTCTCCTCAATGGAGAAGCCAGAGGTGCGCGTGGCACAGACTCGGGCTGTTTGTGTTGACTCTTCATTAACCGAGAATCTGGAAGAGTTTATTATGTCTGACAGCATGATAAAAATGAGAGAATTGTATTCGCAACTGCATTCGCAACACAAAAAAGCTCCGGCAACAATCCAGGATTCATATGATGAAACTCTATGGAGCAATATGTATGCCATCCGCGAATTACCAGCAACAATAAAGGTTCGCTCCATTTCTACAACAGGCTCAACAACAGGTTATGTCAACCTCTATTGTGAAGGAAAGGGTAAGGAGGTTACACTAAGTAACTCTAATGATGCAACTAAGACACGTTTCCACATAAAAGTTCTACCTGCAACAACAGGAGTCCCATATCTAATATATTCTGAGGCTTCAGGGACACCCCTTACAGTTGGCTATTACACGAACAATCCTGATGACAAGATATTGATGGCATCGAAAGACAATAGCGGAACATTGATGAGTTGCGGTTGGGATTTGCTTAGATCAAGCACGTACAAGAATTATTATGCAATCCAGAGCGAAAGCTATCTCGGGCAGTCTGACCCAAATAATTCATGGTCAATTTTTTACTATGTTCTTGAGGCCTTTAGTGGTAACAAAATCCGTTATGCCCAGAGGCTTTCAAACAAGGCGCAACAAGAGTTTATTATAACTCCAGACAAACAGTTCGAAGTATATTCTTTGGAATACGACGTAAATTCTACTACAGTTTCAAAGACCACATTCACTAAGACGGCTACAGTAAAGAATGCCTCTTCAAACCAAAAGGACATAGATGTTCCTTTTGATTTCCATGTAACAGAGAATTCATTTTTCAGCAAGAGTGATTGGAATGTACACCTGAACTTTAGCAATCCACTTGTAAAATTTCGTCGTCCTTCTGTTATTGATGGAATCGTTATTTCACCAGATGGAAGTAGCCCTGTGGATGCAGCCTTCAATCCAGCCAACACACAATATATTGACCGACATATCCAGTATAAACATCCAATTCGCTGTAATGCTTCTTCTACCGCAAGAGTTACCTTGAAATTTGTGAAGTACAACGTATCAGTAAAATATACGGCAAAAGCCAAATATGAAGAAAATGGTGATAGAAGAGAGTGTGTGTTGAAAGGAACATGGTCTGGCAGTATCATAGAGGACCCCAATGAAATTACTCCAGAAGAGACCATTGTATATACTCAGATAGGGTCGGAGGGAGATATTGTCCTTTGATATTTCTTAGTTTAAATTTTCAAATAAATCACGATAATTATGGAAAAATTAAAATTTGCATTGGCAATAGTAATCAGCATTACTTGTATGGTAAGCTGTACTAATGACGACGATTATGTACAGGCCCTGACCCAAAATGAAGAAGCCGCCAATATAGTACTACAGGACAGAGATGACGCAGTTCCACATGCGAAGAAACTTCCTTTTAAAGCTGCTAAGCATATAGCTACAAGAAGTGCTTCCAATGGTGAGAACTTAATCGGTGACTCTGAAGCTATGCTGGGTCATTCGTATACCATTGGCAATTCAATACTCGGAGACATGGAGAATGTAAAATTTCCCGTCTTAGACCTTGCAAAAGTAAAAGCAAAATATCAGACATCAATAGTTAAGAAGGCTCTAAATTCCTCGTCTTCTTATTCATTTACCTACAATGGGATGTCAAGGTATGAGACTAATAGCCAGGTGTCAAAAACCGTAAAAAGTGGATTCAGTCTGAATGTTGGACTTTTCAAGATTGGCAGAGAGAAGAAAATGACTGAACTTTTCAAATCGTCATCATCTTTTGGAACAAATTGTGTCTATGGCGAATTGAATATTGAGATTAAAGGTAGTCAATATGAATTATTGTCAACAGCAGACAAAAGAAAGATTTATGCCCGTGAATGTTTAAGTCAGACATTCTTGACAGATTTGTATCGTGGGACTATCGGAAATCTAATTGATTCTTATGGTCCCTTTGTACTTCGTAGTTACATTACTGGAGGTAAAGCAACTGCCCTTTATGCAGGAAAATCAAAGGCAGGCTCAGATTCTCAGACACGGGAGCAGGGACTGACCAAAGACATCAATGCATCATTCTCATGGAAATCTGGCTCAAGTTCTAATTCTGCGTCTGGAAGTCTGTCCTTTGGGAATAATACAGGGTATAGTAGTTCTTCTCAGTATGAAACACAAGAAACTGAAATCTATATTCAAACATTTGGAGGCTCCCCTACACTGCAAACCATTATCTCTCCAACGAAATTAGAGAATCTGTCGATAGATTTAACCCCATGGCTTAATTCGCTGAACAACAGCAATACATATACCTTAATCGATGTGACATCTGGCTATAAGGAAGAAGAGTGCGGGCTGTTTCCGATGTCTGATTTTGTGTTAGAGAAAAATTTCAAATACAGAATGGATGACACAACGAATGGCTATCTTGAATCCCTTGACGAGGTTGTAGACCCCAAATTTGAAATTGTAAAAGTCTTGGCAAGAACGACGAGTGCCGGTGAAAATTTATATGAGGTGGCGGCAATATTGACAACACGTCAGGGCGACAAGATTGTTTTAAGCGATGGGGCATATGTAAACTCTACTGATGCCGAACTTCGTGCTAACAATAATAATCAAACAATGATGAGCAAGGTTCAGGAAATATTTGCTAAGAAAAAAACAATATTCCAAGGGCTACAATTTACGACAAACTATAATACCACATATAACCCCAATGTACGCAAGCCTCTTTGTGTTCGTATGAGTGGCTTCAATGAAGATAACATGTATCTGTATGAGGATGCGAACTCTCATATGCGCTATATCTATGACCCTACTCAAAAAATAGCTCTCTCATATCTTTATGACGAGGAATATGAAGATTACGTCTTAGATTATTATGGTATTCGAGACTGGGTAGAATCTATGCCAAAACGCAAGATTTCCATGATGATACTGCAGAATTATACAATAATCGGACTATAATTCCAGAAAAAATGAAATATATACAATATTTTTTAATCCTAATTGTTGTTTTCTATATGTCTGGATGCCATGACAATGACGAAACGGATAATATCGCATGGAATCAAGAAGCTTTGTTGCTGATTAAGGATGGTATAAGCGCAGACTATAACAAAGCCGACATGACCTTGAAATTCACAGCGAGCCATTCTGACGTTTCCGTCTTGTCAGACGTCTCTTGGATTGAAGCAACTGTTGCTGTGACAGATGGCATTGGCGAGCTGAATATCCAGCTGTTCGAGAACTCCGACATCTTGAACAGGCAGGGAACTGTGACCTTGCTGGCACAAGGCAATAAAACGATTATCCACATCACCCAAAGAGGTTTCCCACATGTTATCCCCGAGAACGACAGTTACTATCATAGTTGTGAAAGTGGGGAAATAACGGTGAAGGTAAAGGCAGGCTCTCTCCCTACCGTTGAAACATTTCCTAAAGACATTGAATGGATTGCGGTTCGTCAGATTTCGTCGGTAGGAGAAAATGAGTATGCCATCACTCTGACGGTTGACAAGAACGAAAGTCTTGGACGCATCGCATCGTTGCGCTTCAACATTGATGGTAGGTCGGCTAATGCGACTTGCAGCCCCTGCATCATTCAGGAGCCTGCTCCATTAGCAGAGCATGTGGACATCTCGATAGATAAGCCAGGCATGCTTCCCGTTCTCTTAGGAAATAACGCAGGCAACATCGCAAACATACGGTTACTAAAAATATCTGGTGCGGTAAATAGGATTGATCTCCCTGTCATAGCGCGTATCTTCACTGCTGATGACGACAGCTTCGCGGAGAGGCCCATTGCCATTGATCTTTCCGATTGCGCCTTCGTCGCGGGTGAAAAGAACCCCCTTGAATTCTATGGATGGAAGCCAACGGAGATTTATGGGGATGTGACACTATCTGCTATGATTCCTCGTGATGTGTTCACAAATGCAGCCAATCTGAGCGAGATTGTCCTCCCTGAAAGCCTGACCGAAATTGGAGCTTCCGCCTTCGCTGGCTGCAAAAACCTCAAAACGATTAGGATTCCAAGGTTGGTGGAAACCATCGGCAGCAAGGCATTTTATGGATGCTCCAGCTTGAAGGAAATAGAAATCAGCGATGATTCAAATCTTAATTCGGTAGGTAATCAGGCATTCACCACGGGTTCTCTACTAAGCAATCTGACAATCCCTGCTGGGGCAATCAATATCTCAAGCGAGACTTTCCTTGGCTGCGAGGTCACGCGTCTGCACCTAAAATGGCCAGAGCCTATTGTTGTAAAGATTGTCCCGAAAACAGACGGGTGTACACTTCTTGTGCCCAAAGGGACAGCCGATATGTACCGAACAGTGCAGAACTGGTGCTATTTCAACGAGATAATTGAAGAGTAACAAAGATGTGACAGTATTAAGGATTTCTATTATTCCGAAGTAATGGTTTTCCTACAAATTTAGCGCATTCTTTCACGCACAGGAAACATTATTTTAAGGATGTCCATACTGCGAAAAGTGAGAGGCTTCCGAAATACAAAAAGAGCAGAAATTATAACAAATTGAGTTTTATGAAAATTAGTAAATTGTTTTTCATTATGGGGGTATTAACCTGTATATTACTCCCATCTTGTTCTAATGATTATCAGCCATTTGCTGATGAACAAGCAAAAGGGTTGGAACCAGGCGTTGTTTTCCATAGTAAGGTTTTGCATTCAGAGAATGCAAGGGTAACGTATGATAGTCTGAAAAGCTTTATACAAAGAACGCATACAAGAACTTCTGCCAATTCCGAGTACCCTGATTATTATGGAGGTTGTTATGTGGACTCAGAGGGAAATCTTGTAGTGTTATACAAACACAAGAACGTAAACTTGCAAAGAATTCAATCCTTACAAGCCGCAGTTGGCAAGAGTGCTGCAAAATTAGAATCATGCGATTTTTCCTATAACGAACTATTGGAGGTAATCAGAGGAATTGATGAATTTCATAGGAATAATCCTGATGACCCAAATTCAATAAATTCAACCATTTATTATTTGAATCCTTCAATCAATAGAGTTGTTGTGTGTCTGACAAAGTTTAGTGAACAGACTGTTGACGAGTTCAAAGAACATGTGTCAAGTTCTTCGTCTATCGTTTTTAGAGAACTCGCACAAAGTTGTGAAAATGTATCGCTTACCATAAAGTCGGGCAGTAAATATTACGTCGGAAGCACAACAACGTTTGGCTCGTTTGGTTATAGGGCAAAAAAATATGGAGGCAATGGATTTGTGACATCAGGACATGTTATCTCTGTAGGACAGACAGCAACTACGAATAGCGGAAGCACAACGATTGGCAATTGTATCATGTCCCAGGTTAATAGCTCTATTGATGCGGCATATGTTTCAACAGGTTCTAATATTGTTCCGAGCAATATCATTGCTATTGATGGAGGGACATTGTCTGCCAGTACATACAGTCCATTATACGGCGAGACAGTGAACCTTATGGGAGCTACTACACTTGGCACAAGTGGTGCTGTTACAGGCATTTCCGTATCAATTTATGACACAGAAACGAAACTTACCACAAGTGATTTGATTCAGGTAAATTGCGCCAGTCTACCTGGAGACAGTGGAGGCATTGCCTATGTAACAAATATGTCTGGGCAAAACATTCCTGTTGGTATTATTAAAGCAACAAATGGGACAAATACATATTGCGTGTATGCCAGCAAAATAAACACGGCATTAGGAGTTACGATGTATTAAACTTTATGCCCTTGTCTCCGTCGAAATGTTAGGAGGCAAGGGCAACAATTTAGATTATGAGAACTTATCTGACATTATTATTCATACTGATGCTTGTTTGCTGTCGCAGCAACTACAAGTCAAAAGACGCAATTGGCCTTACAGATGTGCATGATACGATTATTAACGACAGTTGCATAAATCTATATACAAACACCCGCCAAAAGCCTGGGGTCTATGCGGAGATTCTAAACAAAATGATTTCCATTTCATCTGATGATATTAAGGTGGTTATCCAGAACAACACTCATGATAGTATTGAATTCGGCGATATGTATTACTTAGAAGAAAAAGTCAACAATCAATGGCACAGGATACCACTTGACATTGACACCCTTGGCAATATGATAGCATTCAATGCCATTGGATATTCTCTGAAGCCTCAACAGTATGTTGTAAAGGATTACAGTTTGGTAAAAATTGCACATAAGTACAAAGCTGGCGATTATCGAATAATTATCCCATATTCTATAGGAGGGAATGAGTCGGAAATGATTTCAGGGTTTTACCTTGTAGATTAGATAGTGGCTTCATTTACCTAATTTTGCAAAATACAGAACGAATTCCTTACGGTTGTGGTTTACCGTACGTGAATATAGAATTTTCTTCCAATCAGCGAGATAGTTGGCCTAAACAATATCTATATTAGTACAGATAGCATCAAATAACTATTTACGGTGGGAGTTCCTGCAACTTCCACCGCAACCCACCGAAGGATTTTGGAAACATTAGGCTCGACCTCATCCGCTTCGTCTTAAAGACAAGGTTAAGCCATAGAGGTTAAGATAGAGTGAGCCTGACGGACACTGTGTCTGCTATCAGGCTCACTTTGTAAAATAGCAGTTTTTATGAGACTTTCTTAATCTTCCAGTTGTTCCGCCAGTTCTTCACCGAACGGGGCACAGAAACAGGTGCTATGCCTTACGGGAACTTGCATCAGATTCAGATGCTCGTTGAGTTCCGGGTTGTTCTCAACGGCAAGAAAGTCGTAGCCGTAGCGAAGGGCAACCTGATTCAAGAACTTGGCGAGGCTACAGACGTGCCGCTTCTCGTGGGACTTGAAACTGGCGGTGACGAGGATAACGCACTTGTCTGGCAGTCCGTCACGTCCTTTGGTATAATCCCAGAAACGCATGTAGAGGTGGATTCCTTTCTCGCGGATGAATACGTTGAAGCCCACTTGGTGACGCTCAAAAGCGATGTCGTCCATACTGATGCCGTAGTTCTGATAGAAGTAAACGGCAATGTCAAACATTAGATTCTTCTTCATTTTTTGATGGTTTTAATTGGTTAATAACTTGTGTGTCATTTGGGTTTATATCCTCATGCCACGTTTCTTCTTTTTCCTGAGCCGCTGCTGCTCTGCCGCAAACTCAGCCTCCTGTGCTGCCGTTGCGTCATAGCCAGACGGAGTAAACAGACTGCCGATTCCAGAAGCAACACTCTCAACGGTACTTCCCTCATGCCTCGGTGTATGCTCTTCCTTCCAGATAGGTATCGGCTCTGGCTTTGGACGGGGTGGAGTATATGCCCGTTCCGTATGCTGCCGCTGCTGGTATTGCTGTTGGTACTTCTCCTTAAACCTGCGGTTGCGCTCCATCTGCTTCTCAATGGTGGCGAAACTGAACTTGCGGTCAATCTTCGAGCCAGAGAAAACATGACCGTCCTTGAAAAACTTCACGCCCTCAATTCTGCTTCCCGTCTTGCTGTACTTGAAATCCGCCTGAATGCCATGCTTTAGCAATGCCTCGCGCAGTTGCACCCATGAGGTAGCCTTGGGCAGTTCCTGTTTCAGAGCCTCATAGATGTCATACTTGGCCCGGTCGTGTGGACGCAGCCTCTCCTTGTTCACATGTTCCTTGCCGTCGGCCATGTAGAGACCGTATTTCTCCGTCAGTTCCTTACACACCTTTTCGTTGCGGTAACGGTCGTTTTTGTCGGAGATAGTCCTGCCGTCGTTATCCACCCGGTTGAACACGATATGGCAGTGCGGATGCTCACGGTCGGTATGGCGGGCAATGATGAACTGCGTGTCGCGGATGCCCATCCGCTCCATATACTCGTAAGCAATTTTTACCATCAGACGGTCATCGTTCCTTAGCCTGTCACCGTCCTCTGGCGAGAAACTGAGGGAGATATGCCCGACGGTGTTCTTCACCTTGTCATTGAGCAATGTCTGTAGTTCAAACTGCTCCGCCATCTCCTCGGGAGTGCCGGAAACTCCCTCGCTTACCAACAGCCTTGCCTTATCCTCACGGAGAACGTAGGCAACGCAACCAGCAAACTCAGAGCCTTTAGTTATCTTACCTATCATCCTTTATCCGCTTTACGATTTGAGATATACGTGCCGAAAGATTGCGGCAGTCGTCAGCTATCATGTGGAAACCGTAAGCATTAGCCTGTCTTGCCAACTGGTTGAGGTTGGTCGCCTCGCCAATCAGATTTCTCAACACGAAGAGCGTGTCCTTGTCTATACGCTCCCTTACGTGTCCGTTCATTATCAACTGTCGGATGACCTCGCTCTGTGTCCTGTGGCTCTGTCTGGCGAGTGCCTTCAGCCATCCGTTTTCATCCTCCGTCAAGCGGAGTGATATTGTCTTTGCTTTCTTCATCTTTTCTTCATTTTGGGGTTAATGTTTCCTGTGACCATCGGGAGCGAACACCCTTTTGGGGTGGCAAGTGGGGCGGGGGATGTAATACACCGCCATAAACTTGCTATCCCCAAAATGTTCGCCAACTGTCTGTCCTTTCTCATATATGCATCATCCATCTTGCGTTATAGCGTTCCAACGTTGGATAGTACCATCCTTCCATCCATGAACTGGCTGTAATTGAAACAGGTCTGCCAGTTTCCCGAGGGAGGGATTGGCTTGCTTTATCTGCTCGAACCTGCCTTCCACGGTCTCGATGTCGAGCAGGAAGTCTGCAATGTCAAGCCCCTGTATCCGTTGTTCATCCGTCGCTGCCCTTTCCAAATAATCATACAGATGGATGTCAATTCCGAGACTTCTCATCATCGGTATCTTGCTTCGCCAGTAGTCAGTTGCTCCGAGGTCGGGGAAGAGGGTGACGGTGCGTCCACGAAGAACATCCAGGCACTGCTCATGCAAGCAGCCGTTCTTCCCTCCTGATGCAATCCACGTAAACTGTGGAAGATGGGCAGTGCAGACGAGGGCGGTCTTCTCACTTTCAACCAACGCTATCGGTTTCATTTTGTCGGAGGTCAGAAGATGCTCCCCGAAGAAACACTGACGGAGATTGAAATCCTGAATGTGCAGCGTGGAGTGTACCCATGTGACGTGGCAGAACGGCTGTTTTATTCTTTTCCCTGTCTGCGGATTGTAAAGAATTATCTTGCCCGTCCTTGCCTTGCCGTCCGTGTCAACCTGCCAGAAAACGGTTGCGCCCTGCCAGTGCTTGGAGGTGCCGACATGGTATCTCCGCATCAGTTCCATTGTCTTGTCCCTCCCGAATCTGAGGCACAGGAAACGAAAGAGATTGTTGGCTTCGTAGTGCTGCATGCTCGCCTTTATCATCTCATCAGGGATGAAAGATGTTGGCTTGGGCTGTATGATTGTCTGGGGAGTGTGTGCCGCATACCGTTCCTCAGATAGTCGCTCCTGCTCATGAGGATTGTCCTTGAAATATTCGCTTGGGGCATTGTGATACCCGCAACGCTGCTCATGGTCGCATCGTCCGACATAGGGAGGAAACTGGATTTTGCCCTCGGTGTCGATGTAGCGCGAGAAGCAACGCCTCTGCTTGCACTCAGGACATGTGTGTCTGGTGCTGATGCCCTTGTAGGGCTGTAACCTGAATCTGTAGTCGCTCATATTTCTTCTTTTGTCAATGCCGCACTATCTGCATTTTCCGCATTTTGACGGGACAAAGTGCGGAAAGTGTGGAAAGTGCGAGGGGTTAATGCCTATAGTTTTGAGTATGCGCCATGCCGTTCGCGTTTGAAGAGGATGCCGACATTGCGGCTGAGAAAGTCCTTGAAAGCCCTTTCCTTCATCCCTTCCCTGTCTGCCAACTCCAATCCTTCTGCCGTCGTGAACTCCTGCGGCAACTGGTGTAGGATGGACAGTTGTTGGGTGGTCAGCGATTCCTCATTCATCATCCCCTGCACATTGAGGGCAGTCATACGGAAATACTCGGTCAGCAGTGTTGCCTTCTCCACAGACTCTGCATCGATGGCCTCCTTGCTGGCCTCGCCACAAGCCCATCGCATCATCTGGATAATCAGACAGAAGCGTATGAGGTATGTTTCCAGTTTGCAGTAGATACCGACAATAACCTCGCTCGGCTCCGTGTCGCACATTCCTGCCAACTTATGCTGATACTCATACAGGACTGTACGGGCTTCGGGCTGGAAACAGAGAATATGGTACGGCTCAATGCCATCCGATGGTGGCAGGAACTCCAGATGAATCAGCCGTGATAGGATTTCTTCCCATTGCTGGTCTATGTCCTCCGACAGTTCGCGGTCATTCCACCGTATTTTCTGCTGGTCGGAGGGCAGGACAAACAGGATGCGGTCAGTAAAGCCATTGCAGGAACGCTCGCCTTTTGCCAGTTCCCCTAAGATTTTCTTCTGTATGGTGCCGATGACGGAAATGTACGGTCGCTTGATGAACACGGAACTGCTTGCGCTCTTGCGGTCGGAGATGGTTGTCTTGGCACTGAACACGGAAAGCCAGAACTGTTCCTCGGAACCGTTGTTGTATCGGTTGAAGTTCTTAAACCATGCGGACAGTTCATCAGCCCAGAGGCAAAGCCCACGCTGATTCTGGGCATGAATCAGGCTCAGACCTTCGGGCGTGATGTCGGAAACGAGGAAACGCTTGCGGACTGGCTCCTGCGGATATTCCGTCAGTCCTGCCTCGGTGCGCTCCCTGCGGGTCATCTGCATCAGTTCCTCATACCGTCTGTAGTCCTGCTCGAACTGGATGCTCTGCTGATAGTCATACGCCAGATAGGGCTTCATGGCAAAGGACAGGGGATGGCTCTTGTTTGCCCCGGGCCTGCCGACCAGTGCCATATAGAGGATGGCACTTTCCAGCCAGCCGTTCTTCACCTGTACCAGATGCGTGTTGCCAATCCCTACGGCTATGGCGGTCAGCATGGATGCCGCCACATAGTCAATAGGGAAACTCTGGCACTCATGCAACTCTTGGATGATGTGCCGAATGGGCTGCGGAAAGACACTGACAGGGAAATCGATGCCGTTCAGTCTCAGTCCGAAATCCGTCGCATTTTCAAGGATGCCTTGTGGGGTAAGAGGACTGCTCATAGGCTCCACCTCCTTCCCCCATAGAGTTTTCCCTCACTGATTACTTGTAGGCTCCGTCCTGCAGCCCTGCACTTTGCGCACTTTCCACATTTTTGAGGGTCAAAGTGTGGAAAATGCAGAAAGTGTGAGGTCATGAGCCTGCCTTTCGGCTTTTCTTTTCTGTTTCTTCTCATTTTTGTCATAAGTGTTATCTATGTTATTACTGCGGTCATTGTATCGAGACGACCGATTATCTCCTGCAAAATTAGTGCGCTCTGTATTACGCTCCAAGGAATCGGTTTCTTGTTCCCCATTCTGCACAAGATAGTTTCAGACCTATCTCCAAACAGGTACTAACTTCCCCGTTTCTCCAAGTGCCTTTGATGTATTGAGAGCTACATCCCTGCCATATATATAATAAAGGTGGGGCGACACGGAGCGGTTTGACTTATGCAAAGGTAGCGTGTCTGCGTAGAGGAAAGCAAAACAGAAAGGACAATGGCTGCAAGTGGCGGTGAGGTGGCTTTAAGTGGCGGTCTGGCACTATTGCAGCAGTCGACTTGTCATCGTACCTTTGCACCGGAAATAGGAAGCATCGGAAAAAATAGCAGAAAATGTATATAGCTATATACATAGTATAAAATTCGGCAGTACAATTCGCCGTACCTTTGCACACGAAAAGTTAAATCCGCGTTAAAAGCGGGCACAACTTACTAACAAGTTGCGAACTGGACCGAAACGAAGGAGCTACCTTTGCACCCGGACAGAAGGTTCAGAATGGCAAGGTCTGGCAGAAAAAACATACATTGTATGTACATAGTATGAAAACCGACGGTGAATTGTTCGCTACCTTTGCACCGCCAAACAAAAAAGTTGGTGTCAACTTGATATAAAGTTGATATTCGGTGTCGGTAGGAGTGGCTACCTTTGCACCGTCAGAAATGGATGCCGTGAGTCGGATGAGAAAGAAAAATATTGTCACGGTGATATAACGGTGACAAAGAGTGAGAAAAATAGTGCCTACTTTTGCAGGCGAAAACGAAATAATTAGTAACAAATAAAATAAAGAAAAGAACCGATTATGGAAGTTATTTCAATGGAGCGCAGTGCCTACGAGGAACTGCAGACGAGCTTCGACAGCTTCGTCAATGAGATGAGGGCTATGGGAAACCGTAGCTCCGAGAAGGGAATGAGCCAGTGGCTCGACAATCAGGACGTGTGCCAGACACTGAACATCAGTCCGAGGACGTTGCAGACGTTCCGCGACAACGGGACTCTGGCCTACTCCCAGATTCAGCACAAGATTTACTACAAGGCCGAGGATGTGGAGAATATGCTCCACATCGTGGAGGACAGGAAGAGGGAGGCCATCTGGCGGAAGCGCAGCAAGCAGAATGAGAATGTCAAACAATAAACTATAGCCATTATGAATGAACTGATTATGAGCCACAACGTGGGCGTGAAGAATGCGCTGGAGAACATGCAGGAACTGCTGAAACTCTACAAGGACGTGACAGAAAACTACCGCCCGCTGCTTGACGGTGAGCGGTACCTTACAGACCAGGAAACAGCCGACCTGCTGAAAGTCAGTCGTCGTACATTGCAGGAATACAGGACAAATGGAGTGCTGCCTTATTTCCTTCTGGGCGGCAAAGTGCTCTATCGGGAGAGCGATATTGAGCGTGTCCTGCAAGAGTGCTATCATCCGGCATGGAGAAAGGCCATGTAAAAGACTGACTGTCAAGAACGGGGCAGATGTCTGGTGATTATGCCATTCATCCGCCCCGTTCTTCTTGTTTATGGAATTCTGCTCACTGGCATTTTACCGCAGTCAGTATGACTTGAAAAGGCTTATGGTTCCGGCTGATGCGCTCCTTCAGTTCCCTGCGGACAGCCCTCGCATGGTGGCTATTCAGATGGTATGCAAGCAGAAGCACCACCTCAAAGTTGTAAACCGTCAGATAGACATTCTTCCTTATCTTGAGGGTCTGCTCTGCCTCATAAGCCTTGACCAGTTCCTCCTTGTAGAGATTGCCAATAGCAGCCCTCAACTTGGGAATGAACACACCGAAAAGGTCTACCAGTTCGCTGTCGCTCATCCAGATCTCTCCGTCTGGTATTCTCAGACTGTTGTCATCGTTCCACGTGATGATATTTCTTTTCATAATCCTCTATACGTTTTGAGTTATACCTTTGAATGCCGCATTGAGCTTGTTGCCAAACATGGTCAAATCGTTGTTGAGCTTTTGGGTAGTAATCTTGGCGTATATCTGGGTCGTGGTGATGTTGGTATGCCCCAAGACACGGCTTACACTTTCGATGGGAACACCATTCGTCAGAGCCAAGGTCCCGTAAGTATGGCGCCCGCAGTGATACGAGATTTGCTTCTCGATGCCACATTCTGCCATCACCTTTTTGAGTTTCTTGCACATTGACCAATAATTGATTTTGCCAAACACCAGTTTTTCTTCTTGAAGGTACTTATAGCGTTCGATAATTTGCAGAGGTACGTCCATCAGCTTCACCTGATAAGGAACGCCTGTCTTATGACGTTTCGACACAATCCACTTGTCACCGTTCACGTCAATGATTTCGTCCGTTGTCAGTTCCTTCATGTCCACGAAGGAGAGAGCTGTGAAACTCACAAAGACAAAAGTGTCACGAACGAAGGCCAGTTCCGAATCTTCGAACTCATGCTCCATCACTTGCTTCAGCTCATCTTCTGTCAAGTATTCTCGCTCCTTGCAGTTTGGACTGATGTGGAACTGAGCGAATGGGTTGCGGGGAATCTTGCCGTTGTAGTGCGCTCTCATGACAACTCCCTTCAGCCACATGCAGGCTTTCCATATCGTGCCATTAGCCAGACCGCGCTCTGAGCTCAGATAGGCTGCGAAATCCTTGATGAACTCAGGCGTAAGCTCCAGCATCGACATGTCGTTGCGGTGATACTGGAACTTCATGAACTCTGCCACCTTGTTCCTTGCATCCCTCATAGACCAGTAGGTGCCGATAGCCCTGTCCTTGCCAACACGTTTTTTCTGGCTTTCGCAATCACGGTCGAATGCTTTCAGTAGTGTCTCGTAGTCGCTGCCAAATCCTTGGTAGGCATTGCGCACCATCTCTGCCGTGACGAACGCCTCACGGTCACAAAGCCGTTGATAGTGCTTGATTATTTGTGCCTTGATATTGTCAAGGTCAGCATTGAGGCGCAAGGCTTCTTTGCTCCGCCCTTTGGCGCAGTTGCCCTTCACGTCCCACATACTCAATGGAACATTCTGTTTGCAACTGAACTGCGACTGCGTTCCGTTGATTGTAACCCGCCCCATTACAGGGACAATACCATCTTTCTCCTTTCCTTTGTTCACGTAGAACAGAATTCTGAATGTACTTCTACTCATACTCCTAAATTTTTGGCTGCAAAGTTAATATTCTTTGAGCATCCATCGTATAAGCAAAATATGGCAGTTCAAGGAATAAGAAACCTGTCCTGTTAAATCTCACCGTTCTGCTACGTATCAGCATCTTTTCGAGACTTACCATTACCCCAATTTGGGGTTACGATTTAGAGACCCAACTTTCGCTTCAATCCGCTTTGGTTTGCTTTTTCGTCCCTAACTGAACTTCCTCGATTTTCCCCGCTTTGCCTTTATTTTAGGACTTCTTCGCGTTAATCTTCCAAAATTGCTTTGTAACGTCAGTGTTTTTTCGTAACTTTGCGGCCGTGTATCGTATAAAACCGATATGATGGCACTTATGCCGGACGAACTGATGGACAAAGAGCAGTTAATACAATATTATCACCGTTTCTGCCGCTGGCAGCAGGCAGAGCCGCGCTATGTCAACCGGCATGAGGGCGAGGTGCGGCATTGCCATAACTGCGGCACGGAGTTTTCCGACAATTTCTGTCCGCGCTGCGGCCAGCGTGCCGAGGTGGGTCGGGTGGGGTGGCGCTCCATCCGCGATAACATCGCACTGCTCTGGGGGCTCGACTCCCGTTCGCTCTCCTATACGCTCGTACAGCTGCTGGGGCGTCCGGGCTATCTGGTGCGCGACTATATCAGCGGCCATCGCCAGGTGTCGTTCCCGCCCGTTAAGATGCTGGTCCTCGTCTGTCTATCGGTGGTAATCTTCGAGTCCGTCTTTCATCTGGAGAACGATGTCATCGGCATG
>ODAI012584208.1_pt1 | contig 32123 bp, 20 predicted proteins | sample 1539321 | NCBI WGS metagenome assembly ODAI01 (sample SAMN02144231, study PRJEB22623) | gut metagenome | biome: sheep rumen | host: Ovis aries | place: New Zealand
CGTTATAGACGCCCGCCTCGTCGTAGGCGGCACCGCTGAAGGTGATAGACTTTGCGTTGTTGTCGATGCTGTAGGTGATGCCGTCGGGTAGGTCGCCGTCTACGGTTACTGTTGTGGCATTCTCCCAATTGAAGTAGAAGGTGCCTATTTCTGCTCCTTTGTTGATGGTTTGGATAGAACCGCCAACTCCGTGTTTGATGAGTCTGGCAGAGTCTTGGGTCTCTGCGGCGTCGCAAGTGTAATCGCTAGCGGTCAGTGCGTCGCTAAGTCCCTCGCTCATAATCTCGCAGACCAGCGAGTTCATATAGCGTTCGAGGTTGGTGTAGCCGCTTGTGTGCGGTTTCGCACCGTCAGAAGCGTCGTTCGGATTCAAACCGTTGGCGCTTTCCCATGCGTCTGGCATGCCGTCGCCGTCTGTGTCAGTCGGGTTGGAGGTACTCTTATAGGTTGGCCAGCCGCCCACGTCGCTGGTTTTGTCAATAATGCCAAGTCCGCCCAATACCGATCCTTTGTAGGTGGCGGTGCCGTTCTTTGCCTCGTTTGCTATGCGGGTGTCTACTGCATCGCGGCTTTTTGAGGCGCCGGCTAGGGCGCACACTTTGGCAAATGCGTTAGCAGGCGTGTGTGTGGTGACGGCGGTATGGCTGAATTCGCTGTTCGATTTCAGCATGTCTTTGCTCAGGTAGCTCAGGTTGCCGGTGTTGACATCCATTCCGTTCCAATCCCAGTTATCGCCTTTGCCGTCCATGTAGTTGCCTTTCATGTAGAACTTGCCGTACACACCTTTGGGCTGGGAATTGGAGCCGTCGTCGGCGTAGGCTTCGAAAATGCGGTATTTGATGCTCGATTTTGTAGCGGGCCCGCTCTTGTAGTAGTTGTTTACGAAGTTGTAGCTGCCGCCTTCACCGGCATATCCGCTATTGGTGCTGCCCCAGTTGTAGAACACGTTGTTGCGCAGGTCTACTTTTTCGAGGTCGGGTTCGTTTGAGTAGCGGCTGCCGCAAAGACGTGGTGTGCGGCTATCGTGGTGTGCGACAAGGTTGTGGTGGAAGCTGGCGCCCTGGCCACCCCAAATGCCGCCATAACCGTGGTAGCCTTTAGGGTGAAGAGAGCCGCGCAAACTTTCCGACACTAGGCACCACTGCATGGTGAAGTTCTTGTTGCCGTAGAAGGATGCGCATTCGTCGGTACACCAGCTCATAGAGCAGTGGTCGATGATGATGTTGCTCTTGTTGCGGCCCCAAATGGCGTCGCGGTCTTGTGTGCCGTCGGAGTCTGGCTTGTCTGTTCCCAAACGGAAACGGACAAACCGGATGATGACTTCGTTGGCTCCAACAAAGACGTTGTAGTCTTTTAAGCAGATACCGTCGCCTGGCGCTGTTTGTCCCGCTATGGTAATGCTGTCGTTCTTTATGTTGAGTACTGAGTTCAATTCTATAATACCGCTGACATCGAAAACAACGGTACGCGCCCCTTTCTGGTTGACGGCATAGCGGAGTGAGCCTGCCTTGCCGTCGTCCGACAAGTTGGTGACATGGTAGACTTTGCCGCCCCGGCCGCCTTGTGTATACATGCCGAATCCTTCTGCTCCGGGAAACGCAGGGGTGGCAGCTGTGGAACTGAGTGCCGTTGCCGTTAGTGTGGCTGCGGCCAAATACCTCATTCTGTGTATGGCTGTTGTTAATCTCATGGTAGTAGTGTAGTTAGTCTGAAAAATTAGGATGTGGAACTCATGGCTGTCCTACGTTCCCAAAATTAGAGGTTGCCTGTTACAATCGGCTGGAAATTTTCGTCATTTATTCTCACTTTTGTTTCAAAAAAGGCTTCCATCTGTTATTGCATGAACAAAAACTTGCATTCTTTTAACTTCAGACGCCAACAAAAAGAGGATGCCTGCGTTGTTTGCCGGCATCCTCTTACCTTTTGTTTTAATGGAAGACTAATCTTTGATTCTGACTAGTTTCCTGCCCACTACGTAAAGTCCTTTTTCAAGATCATTGAGCGCTTCGCTCTTCTTTATGTTCTCTTTCAGCAGTCGTCCGCCAATGGTGTAAACATCCACTAGAGCGTCGGTCTCTTGTGCCGCTGCCGTATTCTTTACACCCTGCTGACTGCCTGGCTGATAGAAGTTGATGTTTATATCGTTATTCACAACAATCTTCAAGGTGTCTTTCAGATAAAACTCGTGAAAGGCATAATCGTCTTCATAGATGTACGATGTGTTATAATTGTTTGAGTGGTAGAAGAAGAGTATCGTATCGCCTTTCGCATAGCGTCCGTTGCCTTCCCAGTAATTCGTTACTTTTTTGGAGTCTGATTCAAAGGTGTACTCATCCCAATAATCATAGAAATAGATGTTGACGTTGAACGAGTCTCCTTCGGCCGTTTCCGTTCCTATTTCTGCTATTGTCTTGTAGATGTAAAGTCCATCGTTTTTAAAGTAGTTGTCGTAGGTCAGTGTTACAACGCTGTCCGATTTGTAACCGTCTGTTGTAGGCATGGCTTTTACCAAGAAGGTGTCGTTTAGCCAGATTGGGATTTTCGCATTTTTTGGATAAGCATGAGTTTCCCCGGTTGCCTTGTTGGTGACTATAATAGAGTCCCTATTCATATCCTCTATAGACCGCCAATAACTTTTATCATACAGGGATTTCCCATAGAGTTTAAGTTCATCTCTTTCCCAGAAATTCATACTGAAGTATTCGTAGGCTTTTTTAAAGTGCACGGTAATGGTGTCGTCGCCAATGACGCTGTAGTCCGAGATGGTGTCATAGGCGGCCGATTCTATATAATCTAAAGTATAGCCTGGTATGGTGTTATATTGGAATAAGATGTCCGTTCCTTCAAGCAAACGTTCTTCGGTGAAAATCTCTCCTTCTTTTGTCTTCCCCCATGCGTTTCCTATCGTTGTGTCGCTCGAAAGTATAACGATGTTGTGATAGTCTGCTTTTTTGAAGTGCACGGTAATGGTGTCGTTACCAACAACGCTGTAGTTGGTAATCGAACCCAAAGATTTGTCATAATAGGTAGACTCCATATAGTCTATGGTATAGTCTGGTATGGTTTTATATTGGAAGGTGAATCCTGTTCCTTCGGGCAAAAATCCTACCGTGAAAACCTCACCTTCTTTTGTTTTCCCCCATACGGTTCCTATTGTTGTGTCGCTCGAATGTATAACGATGATGTGCTTTCTCTCCTCGAAGTATGCCTTGAACTCGTAGCTCTGTCCGCACTCCATGTCGTCACCGGGGTGAATGACTCTTTCACTGTTGGTTGAGCCGTCTTCCCAGTGGGAGAATTTGTAGCCGGATTTTGCTATTGCTTTTAGTATAAGTGGTTCAGATGCGTGAAGGTGGTTCTCAGGGTCGTATTCGAACTGTCCCCTGAGTTTTTCCCCTTTATCGCCGAACTGGGCGTAGGCGTCGCCCATTGTCTCGTCGGCTGGTGTTATTGTGTGTGTGGTTTTAGGGGCAGACTCAAAATAGGCAGTCAGGGTGTCGGTGCCTGATCCAGAGAAGAAGCGTGTTTGGGCTTTAACGCCGTCGCTCCAGCCTGTAAAAAGCACACAGGGTAAATCTGATGTGGCTGTTATTTCAATGGAGTCTTTGTACTTGTTGCCATAGTTTAGTGGCCCTGCTTCCACTACTGTATGTGCTCTGCACCAGTCGTGGTTTGCTTTCAAAACAACTTCGTTAACAAAGCCTGTTGTGTCCCACTCGGGAAACTCCACAAATCCATCGCCTGCGTAGGCAGAAGAGAGTGCGGACGACATCAAGACGGAAAGCAGTAATGTTTTCTTCATAAGCAGATTGATTTGATATTATGTGTATGTTAAACTTGTTTTTGTCTTCCCTCTTTGTTCGTAATTAAGAAATTACAAAATAGTCCTTTTTTGTGCGGCTCTGCCGTTGCCCGATGTGGACGCGGCCCTCAAGGAGGCGGTTTATGCGCTCGATACGCTGAAGGCCGATGGCATAAAGCTTGCTACCAATGTGGCGGGACAGTACCTTGGCGCTCCCGAACTCGACACGCTCTTCTCGCTGCTCAGCAACCGCAAGGCCGTCGTTATTCTACATCCACACCGTCCCGAACCGGTCAATGCGGCTGTTATGCGGCAAACACCGCTCGCCATGCAGGAATATCTTTCCGAAACCACGCGTGCTGTAGCCAACATGATAAGCCGCAATGTCTTGGCGCGTTATCCTGGTGTAATGGTGGTGGTTCCGCATTGTGGTGCCTATCTGCCGTTGGCTGTGCCTAGAATGAAGTCGCTTGCCCCGGTCATGCAGGCTAACAAGTTGGTGGGTGAAATCGATTGGGCGGCCAACCTCAATGCGCTCTACTACGACCTGGCGGGTGCGCATTCGCCCGAAACCATCCGTATGCTGCTCTCCATCACCTCTCCGCAGCATCTGCTCTATGGATCTGACTATCCCTAAGTGGCGCCTGGGGCTCTTACTGCCAGCCTCAGCCGATTGCGGAAATACCTTGACGAAGAACCCGACTTGGCTCCATTTAAGGAACTGATCCTTTCAAAAAATGCTGAAAAACTTTTTGGAATTTCCGAAGGTGTCGCTTCGGTTGAAAAAACAAAAGGCGACCTTATTGTCCGTATTGCTGAAATTGAGGTCTTCCCTGATTATTTAGACCAGTACCTCGAATACGCTTCCGAAGTGGACCGCTTGTCGGTTGAGCGCGAGCCTGGCGTTATTGGCCTTTTCCCTATGCAGGACCCCGGCTCGCCTTGTCAAATACGCATCCTTGAAATCTATGCCGACGACGACGCCTACCAGCGCCACTTGAAAACCGACCATTTCTTGAAATACAAACAGGGCACGTTGAAGATGGTGAAGTCGCTGAAACTAAATACGATGCATACACTCGATGGCCCAACTATGAATCTGATATTCAAAAAAATGAGGTAGCCTGTGGCTCTGTCTTCCCTGCTTGGCCATTGTAAACCAGTGATGCGGAAACTGCGCTGTTTCTGGAACATAGGGCTGGTCGTGTCGTAGTTGGGGCTCGGCCATATAGCACCGTCCAACAGCCTTTTCGCTTATGCTCAGGCGGTGTAGTTGTGGTCGACAACGATGGTTATCTGTTCTCCTGGCAGGAGCGCTTGTAACTCTTCTTGCAGTTGCCGGGCAAGGGCCGACTCGTCTTTCACCGATATATCGGGAACCACGTCGATCGAGACGCGGTGCTCGTCTTCGTAATAACAGAAGCCGTGAATCTGTACAATCTCGTGGTGGGCTTTCAGGGTTTGGGCCACCTGGCGCTGCATGCTGGCGTGTGGGTTGCTGCCTGTAGGGATGGCGTAGACGCCTATGGTCAGCACAATGCCGTGCCGCTGGTGCAGGGTTTCGCTTATGCGCCGGGTAAGGCGGTGGATGTCGGTGGCACTCATTGTATCGTCGACATTCACGTGTAACGAACCGATAATCAGATTCGGACCGTAGTTGTGGAGAATGAGGTCGAAAACTCCGTGCACACCGTCGAATTCAGATACCTCTTGCTTTATTTGGCTGACAAATTCGGGCGATATTCTGGCCCCGAGCAGCTCGTTGACTGGCGATGCCAGCATTTCGGCTCCTGCCTTAATGATGACCAGTGAGATGAGTACACCTAATATACCGTCGAGCGAGAAGCCCCATAAAATCATTACTAATGCCGACACCAGGGTCGATAGTGTGATGACGGCGTCGAACAGTGCGTCGGCTCCCGATGCTGTCAGTGCGTCGCTTTTCAACTCTTGCCCTTTCTTCTTCACGTAAGTCCCCAGCAGCAGTTTTACAACAATACCCGCAATAATAACCGCCAATGTTGTGGTGGTGTAATCGGGTGCTGAAGGGTTGAACAGTTTTTTTGCCGACTCTATCAGCGAGGTGATGCCCGCTGAAAGTACGATGACGGCGATGAGGATGGCGCTGAAGTACTCTACACGGCCGTAGCCGAAAGGGTGCTCGCGGTCGGCGGGACGGAGCGACAACTTGGTGCCGACGATGGTGATGACGCTCGACAAGGCGTCGCTCAAATTGTTGACGGCATCCATTACGATGGCCACAGAACCCGCTAATGCGCCAACTGCCGCCTTGAATGCGGCCAACAGCACGTTGGTGGCGATGCCGATCCAACTGGTACGGATGATTTGTGAAGAACGGTCTTTCATGTTGTTTTCAGAGTTTTTTACTGTTCACGGAATGCAAAAGTACGTTTTCCTCCGTATATATGCTATATGAAAATAGAGGGAAGAGCCACTGCCTGGTTGCCAACTGCTGTTTTTTTCGTCCTTTTCTTTTAAAAAGCGTGTTTATTCTGTAACTTTCAGAATCGTAAAATGTTGGAACTATGGCAAAAAAGTTTTTATGGACGCTTGTTCTATCGCTGTTGGCTCTTACCCCGGCTTTCTCACAGTCGTTCTGCGATACCACCTGGTACACGGGCGAGGGTACACAATATGGCGGTATGGCGGGCAGCAACGGCGGCAACTGTGGCATTTGGGTCGATGAGGACGATATTTATACCTGTGCGCTCAACCACTCGCAATATGACAGCAGTATGGCGTGCGGGGCGTGCATTCATGTTTACGGACCCATTGGCGATGTGACCATCAAGGTGGTGGACCGTTGTCCAGAGTGTAAACCGGGCGATATAGACTTCTCGACTGGTTCGTTTGTGAAGGTGGCAGAGTTGAAAGACGGACGCGTGCCTATCAAATGGCAGTTTGTGCCTTGCCCGTTGGCCGCCGACCAGCCGACTATACGTGTTTTTTATGATGCGGGTACCAGCCCGTACTATTTTAAGGCGATGTTCAGCAACCTGTTTGTGGCGCTGCAGAAAGTAGAATTTTTGGACGATGACGGCAGTTGGGTGAACATCCACCGCGAAATGTACAACTATTTTGTATATCCTGGTGGTTTGGGGGGCGACAAGACTAAAGTGGGCCCTTATTCTTTCCGGCTGACTTCGTGGACGGGTGAGCAGATTGTGGCCGAAAATATTGAGGCGGTGCCCGACCAGGAGTTCGATCTGGGTGTGCAGTTCTCGCAACCTTATTGTGGCGAGGCTTCTTCCGTTGCTGCCGTAAGTGCCGGGGCAGAACCTTCCGGTGTCTATAGGGTGGAGGTGTTCGATGTGCAGGGCCGTTTGCTGGCGGTGTTAGACGAATGGAATCCGCAATTGTTGGATGGCGTTTGTCCGCAAATCGTTATTGTCCGGCAGTATGCCGCCAATGGCGTGTTTTTGCAGAAGTGGTGGGTGAAATAGGCATGGATAGGAGTATAACTGGTTCTCGGAATTAAATAGTATAAAATTATGGCACCTTGTCAGATTTATAACATTCCGTGGAATGTAGTTGCCGTTTAATTCCTAATTTTGTGATTATAATATAGAATGCATTATGGGCTTGTATTTGAATCCGAATGCTGACGCATTTCAAATAGGGTTAAACTCAAAAATATATGTGGACAAATCTCTGGTGTTGGCAGAGTTGAACAAACTTGCTTGCACGCAGGGGAACTTTGTCTGCGTTTCCCGTCCGCGCCGCTTCGGAAAAAGTATGGTGGGCAACCTGGTTTCCGCTTACTATTCGAAGGGTTGTGACACCCGCTCCATTTTCAGCCAGATGAAAATCGGACATACGCCCGACTATGACAAGTTCTTGAACAAGTTTAACGTCATCAAGTTAGATCTGAATGGGTGCTACCAGAATGCTAGAGTAGAAAATAACGTTGAAAACTTGATAGGGAGTGTCAACAACGATTTACTAAAAGAATTTCGCAAACAATTTCCTGATATTCAATTTGACGATAATTCGTCTATATCTAGGTGTATAAAGAACGTATACGCAGAGACTGGCGAAAAGTTCGTTATCATCATCGACGAGTACGATGTGTTAGTGCGCGAGAAGGTTCCCCAAACGTTGTTCGACAACTACCTTAGTTTCTTGAATGGATTGTTTAAAGACACCACCATTCGTCCCGCCCTTGCCCTTGCCTATATTACCGGCATTATGCCGATTGTGCGCGACAAGGTGCAGAGCAAGCTGAACGAGTTCTCGGAGTACACCATGCTGAGCCCGGCACAGTTTGCCGGTATGATTGGCTTCACCGAAGAGGAGGTGAAGGCGCTGTGCGAACAGTATGGCACAGACTACGACGAGTGCCTGCGCTGGTACGACGGATACAAGATGTCTGAAACCGTTAAAGTGTGCAACCCGTTGTCGGTGGTTAACGCCATCACTCGGGGCGAATTCGACAGCTACTGGTCGGCAACCGGCTCGTTCGAGGCCTTGCGCGACTATATACTGATGGACTTCGAGGGCATCCGTCAGGACATCATCCAGATGATTGCCGGAGAAAGTGTGGAAGTGGAGGCCGGCACCTTCCAAAACACTATGGACAGTTTCCACTCGAAAGACGACGTCTTCACCTACCTGATTCATTTGGGCTACCTCTACTATAACCGAAAGGAGAAAACTTGCCAAATTCCAAACGAGGAAGTGCGTCAGGAGTGGATTAAGTCGATAAGGTTGAGTCCCGACTACAAATCGGTGATGGCTGTGGTCAACGCCTCAAAACGTTTGCTCGACGACACCATTAACGGCAACGAGGAGTCGGTGGCCCGTGCGCTCAATGCTGCCCACACCGAGGTGACCAGTCCGCTGACCTACAACGACGAGCACTGTTTCCAGAGTGCCATCTGCTTGGCGTATTTCTATGCCAATACCCGCTACACAGTCATCAAAGAGTTGCCAACGGGCAAAGGGTATGCCGATCTTGTGCTGGTGCCCTATCTGCCCAACATACCTGCGCTGGTAATTGAGCTGAAGCACAACAAGAGCGCGCAAAGCGCCATCGGTCAGATAAGGGAACGGAACTACTGCCAAGCCCTGGACAAACACTACGACAATCTGCTGTTTGTTGGCATTAATTACGACGAAAAGACCAAGGTGCACACTTGCAAGATTGAACGGGTTGTGAAAGGATAAATGTGGCTCAACCTTCGGTTTAGTACCGTGATTAGTTGTATTTTTGCGTAAAATTGAGCTTTTATGTTTTCCTTTTTATTAGTCGCATACTGCCTGCTCACCCCCTTGTTGGTGTTGTGGCTCACTTATAAATACTCCTTCATGGCAAAGTTGGGAAGTGTGGTTATAGCCTACACGCTGGGCTGTCTGGTGGCCTTGTCGGGAGTTTTGCCCGCATTGGGCGGAACCGAGCAGGTGAAACAGACCTTGCTGGCCGTGTCGAGCGCTTCGGTGCCGTTGGCAATTCCGCTCATGCTGTTCTCGTCCGATGTCCGTTCGTGGAAACATCTGGCTCCCAATTTCACGAAGTCGCTCTTCTCGGGCCTGTTGGCGTGTGTGCTCGTTGCCGTTGCCGGCTTTTATCTGTTCGGCAGTTCCAACCCGCAGCATTATGCCGGCGTTTCGGCCATGTTCGTCGGCCTGTATACGGGCGGAACGGCCAATATGGCTACCATTAAGGAGGTGGCCGGTGTCGATAACGACACTTTCCTGCAGGCGCAGATCTACCAGATTCTGGTGGGGGCCATCTATTTGCTGGTGGTTATTGTGGCGGGTAAGTTTATCGTCAGGGCTGTTTTGCCCAAATTTAAACCGGCCGAACAGTCCGATGCGGAAGATATGGAAGTCCGGGAAGAGGAAAAAGAACTGTTTTTGGGCCTTTTTACAAAAAAGAACAGCAAACCGCTGCTTGGTGCGTTAGCTCTGACCCTCGTTATTCTGGGGCTGGGCTATCTGGTAACGCTCCTGTTCCCGAAAGAGTCGTTTATGGCGGTCTTTATGCTGTCCATCTCGTTTATGGCCATTCTGGCATCGCTCGACAAACGGGTGCGCGCGCTTCCGCATACCTTCGACGCTGGGGTTTATCTGATTCTGGTTTTCAGCGTTGCGGTGGCTTCAAGTGTGGGTGAAGATATGTTCAACAATCTCGATTTCGATTTCTTCCTGTTTGTGCTGTTTGTCACCCTGGGTCCTTTCGTTATGCACATTTTGCTGAACTTCCTCCTGAGGGTCGATGCCGACACCACCCTGGTCAGTTCTATCGCCTTGGTTACCAGTCCGGCCTTTGTGCCTGTCATGGCGGGCACGCTGAAAAACCGTGAAGTGGTCGGCCCGGGCATAACCGTTGGTCTGATTGGCTATGCGGTGGGGACTTATCTGGGTTACCTGGTCTATCTGTTGTTGCAATCGTTGTTTTAGAATTATGGCGAAGGTTTTGTGGCTTGTTCTGCTTTGTTGGGTGTGCGTGCTGGGGCAGGTGGCGTCGGCGCAGGAAGGAGCGCTGTCTCCGGTGTTGGAAACCGATTCCCTGCAGGTGGACCGCTGTGCGTGCCGCAGTTTTAAGTGGAACTACGCTGTTGCGCCGGGTTTGCTGCTCGGTAGCGCGTGCGTCGTACGCCACTTCGACAACGACCTCCTCAAATTCCGTGAAGACCATCTTTTCAGTTTCCATAACAGTGCCGACGATGTGGTGCAAACGCTGCCGGGCGTTCTGTTCCTTGGCCTTCGGGCTGTTGGTGTGAAGGGGAAAAGCGACACTTGGGGCCAGTTGCTGGCGGCTACCGGCTTCTCTGCCGCCATTACGGCTGGTTTGACCGAGGGGCTGAAAAACACGTGGGGACGGACCCGCCCCAACGACGAGTACTTCCACAACTCGTTCCCGTCGGGTCATACCTTTACCGCCTTTACGGGGGCCACACTGCTGCACCGCGAGTATGGCGGAAAGAGCATCTGGTACAGTGTTGGTGGCTATACGTTGGCCGGCTTGGTTGGCGTCAGCCGCATCTTGAACAAAGAGCATTGGGCCAGCGATGTGCTGGCGGGGGCAGGCTTGGGACTGGTTTCCGGACATTTGGGCTACGGCTTGGCCGAATGTATGTTTGCCCATCCGCGCCGGGGGCGGCCCTCTTACTACGGACGTAACCCCAGCTTCATCGGGGTGAATGCGCACGTGTCGCCGTGGGGAAATAGTATCAACTCGTTGGGCGTGTGTACCGATCCGGCTGCGACCTTCGAAAAGCAGTTCGTCCGCTTCAACCATAAAATAGGCTATGGTTACAGCCTCGAGGGGGCGTACTTCCCCTTCCGCTATGTGGGCTTTGGCTGCGAAACCTCCATGTTCTTCAACCAGTTCGAGTTAGACGAAGATTACTTCCGTGTGCCAGCCAACCGTGTGCAGGCACACTATGTCGCCTTCGAGTCGAACAAGGCGAAAACCTACCAGTTTATGCCGGGCATCTACTTCGACGTGCCGGTTTGCAGCCGGGTGTTGGTCGGTGGAAAAGTGTTGTACGGAATGGGGCAGACCTTGTCGTTCAATGTGGAGGCCGATACGCACAATCCGGCGGTAGGGCCCGAACACTGGGTGTATATCTACGACGATTTTACCTATGGCAGCGCCTTCAAGGCAGGAATCCACGGCCGTTATCTTGTCGGGCACTATTTGGAAGTGAGTGCGGGCCTTAACTATTCTTATTCGAATGCAGGGTACGCCTTTTTCAGGTATCCCGAAAGTACCTCGTCGGTCCAGAATCTGGGCTTCCAGTTAGGGGTGGCGGTGCCGCTTGAGTAGGTCGTTGTTTTTAGACTATGTTCAGAAGAAAAGAAGAGTCTGTTATTGTCCCCCAATGAAGTGTAAAAAAATGATGTGAGCAAGTCGATATAGAGCGACGTTTCCCCAATGTTTTCACAATGGTTCTGCCAATTGTTGCGTCAAACTATTCGGCTATATGGTATTCACCGCCGAAATTGAAAATATTCTCGTTTTTAATACTTATATTTGCGATTATCCATTGCTGCTTTTTTTGTAGCAACGCCAGATTAGGTGAAAATTGTGATCTATGGAAGCCCTGATAATCTTTTATTTGTCAGGATGTTAATTTATAAATACCTTCGTGATTTTAAGTAATATGGAAAATACTGAAAACAGTTCTATTCAAGTTATATCCCAGCTGGAATTCCAAACTTTACTGAACGACGTCTCACACATAGTGGAAGAAGCCCATGAGAGTGCCGCCCGGGCAGTTAATGTGGCATTAACACTTAGGAACTGGAAGCTTGGAGAACGAATTGCAAAAGAGAACCTCGATGGTAAGGACAGAGCAGAGTATGGCAAGAATGTGATGTTCCAACTGTCTGCAGAACTCACTAAAACTTATGGAAAGGGTTTCGATAGAAGTTCGCTGTATAAGTATATGAAGTTCTATCAGATGTTTCCTCAAATTGTGGAGACGCCATCTCCACAATCTATTCTACTTCCATGGTCCCACTACTGTGAACTAATACGTGTTGAGAACAAGGAAGCCCGTAAATGGTATGAGAAAGAAGCTTTCAACGAGACATGGTCTGTGAAAACCCTGCACAGGAACATAGCTTCGCAATACTATAACAGATTGCTACTTTCGCAGAACAAGCAGCCCGTAATTGAGGAGATGCACCATAAGACAGCTGGCATGCAGTATAACAGGCTTGAATTTATCAAGAACCCTGTTGTCGCAGAATTCCTTGGTCTGAATACTGATATGGATTATACGGAGACCAAGCTAGAGAAATGCATCATCAACCACATGCAGAAGTTTATACTTGAAATGGGCAAAGGTTTCGCATTTGTTGGACGCCAACAGCACATTAGAACCGACATGGGTGATTATTATATTGACCTCGTATTTTACAACTACATCCTCAAGTGCTTTTTCCTAGTGGATATTAAAACCGAACAGATTTCGCACCAAGATGTAGGGCAAATGGATATGTATGTTAGAATGTATGACTCACTGAAGCGAACCGAAGGAGACAACCCGACCATCGGTCTGCTACTTTGTTCTCAAACTAGCGAGGACATGGCAAGATACAGTGTATTAAACGGAAGCAAACAAATCTTTCAAGCCAAATACATACCATATCTGCCTACAAAAGAAGAACTCGCAAGGGAAATTGAGGTACAGACAGAGATATTCCGTCAGCAACTCGATGATGGCATGAAGTAAAGAGAGTACTATAATATAGTGACCTTTTTATCTTGATTTTATTGAGATTTTGATTATGTGGTTACTACTAACATCATCATTAGCCTATATTGCTGGTACTGTATTTCTTGCTACCCATATTGTTTTTGACGGTAGTGTAAACTGAAGTTTACTGTGCGGAAGCCGAAAAGGAAACCTCCTATCAAATAATTAAGGGCAACTGTTAATGCTGTTATTTCGGTATATTATTCTTGCAAATCGCAGAATGAAGTGAGTGCGGGCCTTAACTATTCTTATTCGAATGCAGGGTACGCCTTTTTCAGGTATCCCGAAAGCACCTCTTCGGTCCAGAATCTGGGCTTCCAGTTAGGGGTGGCGGTGCCGCTTGAGTAGACTGGCCGTTGGCTTTGGAATGCCGACCTTAAAGGATTGAAGAAGGCTGTCTGCTTACACAAAAAGAAGTGAAAAAAGTGATATGGAGTGAGTAGTTTTTTAACTTGAAATTTGGAAGTCTGTTTTTTTTTTTTGATTTGCGCATCAAATTTGTCTGGTAAAAAATGAACTCACTTGTCTTGAAATACAGGTATTTGTGTAGTATCGGATGATTTGATACTATCTACGTAGAACTCAGCTTTCAAAATGTTTCCGAATTGTATAGAACTACATAATGTAAGCATTTTACAATTTTGAATCTATTTGTGGAATTTGAATTTTGGTATGATAGTACGTTTCTGTGTAACGTTGCAAAAAAAATAAAAAATGATATGTCACTATTTAAGATAACCACCAAGTACCGCAGGCAGTGCAACGGTATCCTAATCGAACCGGGCATGAGTGTTCAAGTAGTCACGCAAAGTATGAGTAACCCTGTAACCACCAATGGTGGACAGGTTGTTGTTGATGCCTTTATGCGCATGTATGGCATCGACATCAAGAAGGCAGGTTGCCTGAATACCGTGGACTTGGGGGTGGAAAGACTGGGGTGATAATTAGATAAGGAAAGGATATGATTGGTAGTAGCACTTCAACCGTTGTGAGAGAAAAGTTAGAGTCTCTAAAAGAAATTGCAGAATACATAGGAATGAAAGATTGCATAACAGCAATCGATAAAATTCAAAACAGATTAAATCAATCAGAACCATCTTTAGTATTGCCTATTGTTGGCGAGTTTAGTTCAGGAAAAACAACTCTACTTAATGCATTAACTGATAGTAAAATGTTAGAAACTGCAACTAAGCCAACTACCTCTACAATTTATGCGGTACATTTTGGACGTGCAGAGGCGAAAGCTGAGGGTATTGACAAGAATTGTGTATTACATTCTTTAGAAGTTTCTTCATTGAAAAATGAAGATTTGAAGAATTTTCAACAGGTTAACGTTTATGATACTAATAAAGATGTGTCTCCATGTACGGTTCTTGTTGATACTCCAGGTTTGGCATCGAATGAGAAGTCTCATAAAGAAGCTTTAATGGCTTTTCTACCACATGCAGATGCGATTATCATGGCGGTAGATGTCAATAAGCAATTTACTTCCGTAAATCGCGAGTTTGTTAAAAATTGTAAACTGGCGAATCGAGAAGTTTTTGTGGTGCTTACCATGTGTGATACAAAGACAGAGTCTGCTGTGGCTGCAACAAAAAAAATGATATGTGAACAAGAAAATATTCCATTGGATGATATTATCTGTGTTTCTGCTTCTACTAATAAAATAGATGAGTTTTATAAACTTTTAAATCGGATAGAAAAGAATAAATGTGTATATATTGAACAATCTTCATTAAGAAGATTGAAAGTTTGTTCCAGACAGCTACTTTGTGTGGTTGATGAAATGCTGAATGCAGGACATGATGATACTGAATTGTCAAAGAGAATCAGGTTGTTAGAGATTGAAAAATCTGAAGTGTCAACTTGTCTTGATGGCATGATGATGGGTTTCAAAGAAGATATTGATTTAAAAGAAAATGATTGTATCCGCACGTTTGATGATAGTGTTTTTGACAAACTGGACGAATTAGTTGCAAGTTCAAGCCCTGATATTGATGGAGAAGCCAAAGCATATATAAATGGAACTGCAAAATTACTTTTTGATGAATTTAAGATAAATGTTAGCGGTATTTTGCATGATTACTCAATGAAAAGAATTGCTAAACAGGATGATATAGAAAATACGGTAGGAAACATTGATGTCATGAAATACTATATTGAAGGCTTGAGCTATGACATTGATTTGAAAAATGCAGGTCACGAGTATGATAGTGCTATTGTAAAGACCATTAAATATGGAAGCAAAGCAGCAAAATTGGCTCTGAGTGCTGGATCTTCTGTAGCTGAAGACGTGTTAGAAAACATAGTAGAGGAAGGTTCTGAAGCATTAGTAGAAAATTTCACAGAAGATAAAGTTGGAGAAATGGTAGTTAATACTCTGGGGAATGAAAAACTTCTTAATGTTGCTGTCGCCTTTATGACAGAGCAAACTATGGCAAAACCCCAAAGAAGAAGGGTTATCCACGATTATCTTGATAATCAAGTTATACCTCAATTTAAAGAAAAACTTTTGGCGATAAAAAATGTGATAATAGATGAAGTGAGACTTAATATTATGGAATCGGCCAACAGTAATATTGAAAACAGAAATTCCTTGTTGAGAAATTTACAGGAAGAATACAAGGGAAAGCATAATGCTTATTTGAGCAAAATGCATTGTCTGAAAAGATTTAAATTAGATTTGGAAAACTTTTAAAGAAAATAATTATGATTGCGGGTGTTGTATTAGGAATAATCATTGGTTATTTTGCCTTTTCTTATCTTGGCTCGTCTATGGGTAATTCTTCGAATTCATCTCAGAAAGATTTTGATGCTATGTCAGACGAAAACGAGAAACTTTTGAAACGTACGAAAGAAATGCAACAGGAAATAGATGAGCTTGTTAACAAAAATTCTAAATTGTTAAGAGAATTGAATGAAATTAAAGATGAGAATGAGGACAGGAATGAAGAACTGATTAATGCAAAGAAGAAAATACAAAGGTTTGAAAATAGAATTTCAGACTTGGAAAAAGATAATAAGAAGTGGGAGAACGTATGTAATGACTTGAAGTCAAAATTAAACATGTAAAAAGAATATATTTATGATATTTGAAGATTTTACTCCCGCCACGTGGGTTATAGTTGGTGTAGCACTCATTGTGGGCGTAGTTCTTAAATGCGTTTTTGGCTCTTCCTCCAAAAACAATAATGGGGAGGATGTAAAGAAGTTGCATGACGAATTAAATTTGGCCAATAAGACTATTGCATCACTAACATCATCAATAAAGTCAAAGAATAATAGTTCTAAAGAGACTGAAAAACTAAAGGATGAATTAAGAGAGGCAAATGATAAAATTAGGAATCTTGAAAAATGTATTTTATCTGGAGATGAGAATGAAGCAAAACTCTTGTTGCAAGAGGAAAAGACTGCAATTGAAAAGAAAGTTGTAAAATTGAAAGATGAATTAGAAGATAAAGAAGATGAAATAGATGAATTACAGAAAAAGGTAGAATCAAAGGAGTTAGAACGAGTAAGATTAGAAGATGAACTATATGGTTTGCAAAAGAATCTGAAAGAAGTAAAAGAGAATAATCAGGAACTAGAAGCAAAGAATAATGCGGCAAAGAAGGAAATCGAAGAATTTAGAGAGAGTAACTCATTTGTGTCAACATTATTGAGTGCTCCTTCTATAAATGCAGAGGATACCAAGAAAATAGAACAAATAATAAATTCTATTGAAAGATTTGTTGAGGTCGAACTTAAACCATTCTACTATTCTCATTTCAAAATGGACCAACATAAAGTTGAAATGCTGGGAAGTAAAGAGGATGAAAGTATAAAGCTTAAAACTTGGGTCGCTCAATCAAAGAAAACATGGTTGTCAAATAAAAAGGTGATAAGTTTTATTGGCGAGTTTTCTGCTGGAAAAACTACTATTGTGAATAGAATTCTGAAGCAAGACAATAAAAATGCTGCGGAATTGCCTACCTCAAGTAAGGCAACAACTGCGATACCAACATATATTTCAGGCGGAAAATTGACAAAATATACGTTTGTTTCGCCTGATGACTGTCGCAAGGAAATAGCAAAGGATAAATTTGAAAGTGTAAAAAAGGAGACACTTGCAAAGTTTGAAGGCATAAATAGACTCATTAAGTACTTTGTTATGGAATATGACAATAAGAATCTTCAACACCTTTCGATTTTGGACACTCCAGGGTTCCAGTCTAACGACCCGGAAGACGAAAGAAGAACAATGGATGTTGTTAATGAGAGTGATGTATTGTTTTGGGTTGTTGACGTTAATAAGGGGGAATTAAACAAGAAATCTGTAGGGATTTTAAAAGGTCTTAAAAAACCCTTGTATATTATTTTGAATCAGTGCGATAGTAAATCGCTTCCTGAAGTGGAAAAAGCGAAAGAAAAAATAAAAGTGACGGCTAAAAATGAAGGACTTCATGTTATTGATGTTATTCCTTTCGGAAAGGATCGTTATCAATTGTCAGCCATAATGGATGTGATTGCAAGAATACAAATGACGAATACAAATCATTATATTGATGATTTGTATTCAATGGTAAAGGGGGATGAACATGTTCATAAAGCCTTATTGTCTAAAAAAAACAAGGATCTCGAAGAACGCGACGAAATTCTTGAAAGTTGCACAGAAAAATTTAATGAAGATGTGAGAATTTTAAAACGCAATGCTGAAAACGCAAAAAGTCGCCCTCATTATGAAGAACATTGGTTCAGGAAAGATAATTACGAGATGAGCCAACTTGAATATAAGCAATTGGTAACGGAATTGAATGATTGTGTCGAATATAGTAAAGCTATAAAAAACGATTTCGATGATCAAATGGAGAATGTTCGGGAAAGGACCAATGTACAAAACGAAAAATTTGAGATTGAGGATATCAACAATGAATTCTTGAAATTATCTGCCAACTTGGCGAAGTTAGTTAAAGAGTTGAAAAATATAAAAGGTTAATAATTATGGAATCAAATAATATATTCAAGAAATTTGGAGACAATAAAGCAGAATTAATTGCTCTAGTAGAAAAGGCAAATAGTTTTGGTTGGTGGAATGCTGAGAACGAAGAAGAAAAAAAGAAGACTGGAAAAACGGTTGTTGAACAAATAAAGTCAAATATAGAAAGTAATGTATTAACAATTGGTGTTGTCGGTCAAATGAAATGTGGTAAAAGCACATTCTTGAATGCTTTTGTTTTTGGCAAGGACATCTTACCAGCAGCAACAACTCCAATGACTGCCTCTCTTACTGTAATCACTTATGGTACGAGTGAAAAACTAGTGGCAGAATTTTATTCTGCTGATGAATGGGAGGAACAAAAAAACATTTCAGAACTCAATGTTGATGAATTTCTGGGAGATTCTGTACAACAGTCAAAGATAAAAGCAGCAAAAGAATTAGTAAAACAATCGGAGAAACTGGGCACAAGTATTGAGTCTTTATTAGGTAAAATTCAAGAGGATTCATTGTCTAATTTGGAGAACTATGTTGGGGCAGAAGGAAAGTTTATTTCCATCACGAAGTCAGTCCGAATAGAATATCCTGCGGATTATCTTAAAGGTGTGGAAATTGTTGATACTCCTGGCTTTAACGATCCTATTGTTTCTCGAGAGGAAAGAACTAAGGATTTTTTGAAGCGTGCTGATGCTGTTCTTATGATGTTATATGCAAATCAGCCATTTTCAAAAGAGGATAATGAAATTCTTTTTGAAAATGTGAGAAAATGTGGAGTTGGGAAAGTCATTGTGGCTGTCAACAAATATGATATTCCTGCTGCGAAGAACGGGGAAACAGTTGAAGAGATGACTAATTATGTGAAGGATCAGTTAGAAAACGCTATTAGGCAGACAAATGATGAAAGCATAAAGATGGCTTTGGGTAACGAAGTTGACCCTGTATGTATATCTGCTCAAATGGAGTTGCTTTCTCTATTGCCGATGACCTACATTAATGGGAAAGAAGAACTGAAATTTCATTTAGACAGGTATTATACAGATTTTTCCATATCTTCTCAGCCACAGTTGCATGATTTATCAAGATTTGATTTGGTTACAGAAAAAATCAAGAAGATGCTTACTGATGACAAGTCAGATATATTATTTAGAAAACCAATAGCAAGAGTTATTCAGACGGGAGAAAGCATTAGATGCTCCGTTTCTAATAAGTTGGTTGAAGAAAAAGAAACGCTTAGGTCTTGTAGCATGCCTGATGACGAATTGGCCGAAAAAAAGGATTCTCTTGATAGAGTCATAAAGAAAGTCAACAGAAAGATTGATGGTTTAGGTGAAACTATAGAAGAAGAATTGCAGTCCATTTGTAAAAAAGGAGTAAGAGAAATGGAAGATATGCTTGGCGATACTGTTAAGAAAATGAATCGCAGAATTGATGATTGGGGTGTGATTCAAAACTCAAGTAAAGATAAATTGGAACGTGATTTGAAATCTATGCAAGAACAATTGGTCGAACGTGATGTGAAGTATAAACTTGATGAAATCATCGATAAAACAAAGGAAAAACTTTCTTTTGTGAGCCGTGACTTTGTCCAAAATATGTCAAAAATAATTGTTGATAAATTGGAGAATTACGATACTGATGAAATGGTGGCTAACATGAAGAAGGCCTTTAAGTACAATGAAGCACGTGGAGGAGAAATGTCTACAAATTTTGAGCAGGATGAACTTATGTCAAGGGGCTTGGCCAATGGGCTTGTTGTTTTCGGTGGAGGTTTGATTGGTCTTGGATTAAAAACTGGAATAGATTTTTTAAGACATGAAGGTAAACAGAAAAAATACAGAGAGAAAGTTGACCAATTTAAACATTCATTTAATGCGGAATATTTAATTGGAATTGTTATGGACAATAAGAATAAAGCCATATCTGATGCAAAAAAAGTGGCACTGGATGATTGTTTGGTGCCTTTGCAGAAGAAACTTCAAGAAGTTATTGACAATAAGGAGAGTAGAGAAAAAATGAGAAAAGAAACTGAAGCAAATGTGCAAAATTATCAGAAAGAACTGCAGTCTATCGAATCTCAGCTTTCGGAAATATCCAATATGAGTATTGTCAAGCAATATGGAGTAATGTAATTAATTGAATTTCTATTGATAAATTTCAAAATGCAGGCAGTGCTCTAGTTTTACCGTTAAGATTATAAGTAAAGTGTCTCCGCAGAACAATCTGAAGTGTGACAGAACTCAGCAGAGGAGCATCTTGTAAAGAATACGAAGAACAAAAAGCAAGGGAGACCGGGAATCTAGTCCTGCCTCCCTTTGTGGTTTACTTATGTTCGCATCTTAATTGTTAATCTTCCGCTTTCTTGGGCTGCAGGTCTGCATAGACTAAAATAGCAAGAAGACCGGCGTATGTGAGGGTAATTGCAATCCAGTGGTCTGCAATGGTATTGTTTACTGTGTGAAAGCCGAAAAGGAATCCTTCAACCAAATAATTAAGGATTGCTGCTATAACTGTTGCTACGGTAAAACTACCTTCTTTACAATCGCTGACTAAGTGAGCAACGGCTCTTGTAAGTAAGAAAAAGAGGACGTAACGGACAAGTACAAAACTCAATGCAAGGAAACGCACCAAGGCTAATCCGCCAACCACAATGGCTGTTATTGTTGTATAAAGGCAAATCAGTCTGATTCTCTGTTTAAAAGTTTTCTTATTTTCCATACGTTATTTTTTTAGTTAGTTAACAAATTGCGGCTTTCTGTACTGTCGCCTATTTAATAGAATCAACTATGGTTATTCCGTATTTCTTCATGGCGTTGCGTGTGGCAGGAAGGTAAATTAGGAATTCGTCGAAGGCGAAGTAGGTCTTGCCATCCATTTCCATAAGTCCGATGTTGTCTCCTATCTGGATGTTCTCGAATCCATCGAATGACGATTTTGGAATTTTGTAAAAAGCCTGTCCGTCTTCGGTTAACAGGTAGATGTCGTCTTGTGTGATGGCATAAATTTCGGGGAAAAACGTGTATTCCAAATGACTATAAGGCTTCTTGATGTTGCAGTTTTTGAACCAGTTCTCGTAAATGTCGATGGTTTTCTGGTCGGTTATCCGTGTCAAGTTGAGGTCCGCTTTCCAAACCGACGAAGCCATTAGTCTTCTGAATGGAAGTTTAAGCGGAGTTTTGTTTGCCGGTAAATCGGTATTGTACCAAACATGGTCTTTGTCTGTGTAGGGATTTCCCTTCATACGGTTCTTGATGGCTTCTGGATGCACCATGTAGGCCACAAGGCTCCCGTCGTCATGCTCAAAAAGGAAGAGGGTGAAACGGGTGCCGGTCAGGTTGTTACCTGCATCCTTTTGCCAAAAGGTGGCGAAATAGGCGCCGTCGTTTATTGCCGGTTCAAGTTCCCAGAATGTGGTGTTCTGCAGTTTCCCGTCGCATTCGTTCCAATAGCCAGTGAGGTCTAGGCAGACCTTTCTGCTCTTAATTTCGGCGCTAGCCTCGTAAAGGTTGTTTTGGCTGCTATATGCTTCGTAGGTGTTTAAAATGGAGGATATATGGTATAGAAGGGAAAGCCTGGTCTTTTTAGGCTCTTCGCGGGCGGCAATAATGCTGGGCAGTTTGGTGTATATATCGCAACCTTCGGTCAATTTTTCAAGAAGCGACAGCACCTTCTCAAAAAGAACGTTAATGTCTGTGACGTCTCCATTCTTTGAGTCGTAGCCGGGAAATCCCTTCAGCAAGAATAGAATGAGAAAGGGCACGCTGATGTGCTGCTTTTCAACGGCTCGGTAAATGGCCTGTTTCTTCCTGCCGATGTTGTTGCGCAAGTATGGAGGGTAGTGGTATCTCAGAAGTTCCAGTGCCACTTCAAACGGATGGCTTCGGCGGGATAAATTCTCCCTGAAAAATGTCCATGACTTCTGATATTGGATCAGAATGGTCTTTAAATCGAGGTTGCCGTCGGTTTGTTCGTCAATTTCACACGCCAGGTCGCGAAAAGCGGAGCGAAGGCGTTGAAATGATGTGAAACACCTCTTTATGCCGTTGCTGTGTATGCTTGGGGCCTCTAAAAAGTGTTCGAGCTCGCTAATTGAATTGAAGACCAGTCGTGTGTTCGCTATGCACGAAAGCCATTCCTCATATTTGTTTTGGTCTGTCATAATCCGCTCTATTAGGTTTGCAAAGATATAGTATCCGACACGCAAAAATGTGTGAAAAAATGGGAAAAACGAGGAAATATGATGTGTTTCTGTTTGTATTTTGTAATATTTTACAATAAGCGAGCAATTTACTCGCTTTCGACTGTGATTTCTGTGCTAATTGCACCTTGAAATGATAGGAGACGTGCCCGACTCGGGACGATAAGAAGACTTGCGTTGCATATATTTTCAAATTGAATGGCGTTTAACTCACATTTTTGAGTAAATTTGCAATCAAATTGCCGTAAAAGGCGTTTATAAAAGAGAATACAAAAGAATTCTTAAATATAAATGAAACGTTTTAAACAGTTAAACAACGCTGTCGGGTGGGTAGTTTGTGCCATTGCCTGTGCAGTGTACTTAATGACGATTGAGCCAACAGCCAGTTTCTGGGACTGTGGCGAGTTCATTGCTACATCTTACAAAATGGAAATCGGTCACCCACCTGGTGCACCATTCTTTATGATGCTGGGCCGTATTTGTTCTTTGTTCGCATCCGACCCTTCGCAGGTGGCGATGATGGTGAATGCCTTCTCTGCTCTCTGTAGTGGTTTTACCATCTTGTTCTTGTTTTGGACTATTACCCATATTGCCCGCCGCATTGAGGTGCCTAACGAGGTCTTCAAGAGCGAAGGCGAAGTTTCAATGGGCAAGATTATCGGCATTCTGGGTGCCGGTGTTGTAGGCGCATTGGCTTACACTTTCTCCGATACGTTCTGGTTCTCGGCCGTTGAGGGTGAGGTTTATGCCTCTTCTTCACTGTTTACCGCCGTTGTTTACTGGTGTATGTTGAAGTGGGAAGACTGTGCCGACGAACCTTATGCAAACCGTTGGTTGGTGCTCATCGCTTACCTGATGGGTTTGTCAATCGGTGTGCATTTGTTGAACCTGCTTTCTATTCCGGTTCTGGTATTGGTTTACTATTACCGCAAGACCGAGAATCCGTCTACTAAGGGCACTATTGTTGCGCTGGTGGTATCTTGTTTCATCTTGGTTGCCATCCTTTACGGTCTTATTCCGGGCTTCGCCCAGGTTGCCGGTTGGTTCGAGTTGGCGTTCGTCAACGTATTGGGCTTGCCATACAACACGGGTGTAGTGGTCTATGCGCTTATCCTTATTGGTTTGTTGGTATGTGGAATTGTCCTTACCAGTGAAAACAAGGCGTTGATTAATGATAGCGTAGCCCGCGGCAGCAAACAGCACCTTACCGTGTTGGGAGTCTTCGTAGGAGCCATCATATTGCTGGGTATTCCGTTCTTCGGTTCAGGAACCGGCAAGCATATCTTCCTTGCTCTCTTGTTGGTAGGAGCGTTGGTTTATGTCCTTCACAAGCATGGCGAAAGCGTGCAGCTCCCTATGCTCAACACTGTTCTTGTTTGTTGCGCAATGGTGCTGATGGGCTATTCAACTTATGCCCCACTGGTTATCCGTTCTGCGGCTAATCCGACGATGGACGAGAACTCGCCAGACGATGTGTTCTCGTTGAAGAGTTATTTGAACCGTGAACAGTATGGCGACCGTCCGCTCTTCTATGGCGAGTCGTATGCTGCCGACTATCACCGTGTGAACAATGGTAACGGACAGTGGAGTGTCGACATTGAAGAAGGGGAAGCCCTCTATGCGAAAGCCATCAAGGAAAACGAAAGTGAGGACGACCACTATGTACTGTACGACCATAAGAAAGATTACAAGTACTGTCCTGAATTCAATATGTTGTTCCCTCGTATGTACAGCCGTCAAGGCTCGCACGTCAGCGCATACAAAGAGTGGGGCGCTGTTGGCAAGGGCAAGCAGATTGTTTACCAGAATATGGGCCAGACACAGACTGCTAATGTGCCAACCCAGCTCAACAACATCAGGTTCTTCCTGACCTACCAGGTGGGCTTTATGTACTGGCGCTACTTTATGTGGAACTTTGTCGGACGACAGAACGATATTCAGAGCCACGGCGAAATTGTGCACGGTAACTGGTGCAGCGGTATTCCGTTTGTCGACAACCTGCTTGTTGGTGGCGATGCCGACCAGATGCCAGACCAGTTGAAGAACAACAAAGGACACAACTGCTATTACTTCTTGCCGCTTATCCTCGGTATTCTCGGTATCTTGTACCAGTTTGGCCGCGACGACAAGAATAACAAGGTTAGTATGCAAACGTTCTGGCAGGTTTGTATCTTGTTCGTGCTGACTGGCTTGGCTATTGTGGTTTATTTGAACCAGACGCCTTACCAGCCTCGTGAGCGTGACTACGCGTATGCGGGCTCGTTCTACGCGTTTGCTATTTGGATTGGCTTGGGCGTTATGTTTATATACGGTTTGATAAAGAAATGGTTGAACCCTCAGGTGGCCGCTGCTATTGCTTCTGTGGCTTGTCTGGGTGTTCCTGTGCTGATGGCACAGCAGAACTGGGACGACCACGACCGCTCGAACCGCTACACCTGTCGCGACTTCGGTGGCGACTATTTGCGCTCGCTGGCTCCGAATGCCATTATTTTCACCAATGGCGATAACGATACCTTCCCACTCTGGTACAACCAGGAAGTGGAAGGTGACTGCAAAGACGACTCGTTGAAGGCACAGTACCAGAACAAGCGTGTGGCTAACCTCAGCTACTTGCAGATGGCATGGTACGTTGCCCAAATGACACGCGATGCTTACGACTCAAAGGGCTTCGACTTGTCGCTTAAAGAGTCAGATTACTCAATGGGCAAACTCGATGTGGCTTATGTTGTCGACTTGTTCCAGGGACAGGCTATCAGCGTAAAAGACGCAATCTCTCTGCTGACCAGCAGCGAGTCGCAGGCTAAAATCAAGCAGCGTGTGGGTATGTCGAACGATGACGCAGCCGTTGTTCCTTGTTCGCACCTCTTCTTGGAAGTTGACTCTGCCGAGGCTGTGAATAATGCCGGTGCCGATCCTGCCAAGATTCACAATGAATTGAACATATTCCGTTTCGACCAGCAGACAGCCATCTTGAACAACAAGAAGTTGAGCAATGCCGAGAAAAACGAAGAACTCAGTAAACTGCCTGGGTTGAAGACTTACCGTATCAACATCGACTTGTCGAACAAGCGATACCTTGGCAAGCAGGAGATTTTCATCCTCGACATGCTGGCTAACAACCACTGGAAGCGCCCTGTCTACTATGCGGTTACCGTTGGTAGCGAAAGCAAGTTGGGCTTGCAGCCTTACTTCCGTCTCGAGGGTATGGCTTACCGTGTAATGCCTTACCGTTGTGGTGGACGTTGTGCGACCGACATCATGTACAACAATATGATGAAGAAGTTCGAGTTCGGCAACGCTAGCGACCCTAACGTTTACCTCGAGGAGAATAACCTGCGTATGTGCTCTACCTTCCGCAATATGTTCGTTATGTTGGCAAGCGACCTTTATGAAGAGGGCAAGCGCGACAGTGCGAAGGCTGTGCTTGACTATGCGCTGACCAAGCTGCCAATCTCGACAGTGCCACTTGGTGAGTACGACCTGGGTATGGTTGACCTCTACTACCGGTTGAACCAGACTGCGACCGCAGACAAGTATGCTTCTGAGATCATCAATAATTCTGCTCAGTTTGTGACCTGGTTGTCTACCCTGAAACCTAATAAGTTGCGTACTGCCAATAGCGAGTTCACCAGACAGCGTAGGGTTTTGCAGACCATGAATTCGTTAACCAAGCAGTATGGCCGTACAAATCTGGCTCTACGTTGCGAAGATGCGCTGAAAGCCTCTGACGCCGCTTTCCAGTATGTAGTCAACACGGTTTCACCTGAATTGATGCCAGAAGACGAAGAGGAGTAAGAAGGCATGTTATCGTTTATAGAACACCCTCCGCGCTTCTTCCGCAAGTTTTTCCCTTACGGGTTCTGGTATTGTCCGCAGTCGCAAAAAACGGTGTACCTGACTTTCGACGATGGACCTATTCCAGAAGTGACGCCATGGGTGTTGGAGGTGTTGGACCGGTATAACGTCAAGGCTACCTTCTTTATGGTGGGCGACAATGTGCGCAAACACCCCGATGTCTTCAAAATGGTGAAAGATGCTGGGCACAGTATAGGTAACCATACGTTCAACCATGTGCAGGGGTTCAAGATGAAGACGGCCGACTATGTGGCTAATGTGGAACTGGCCGACGCCTATATCCATTCGCATTTGTTCCGACCTCCCCACGGACAGTTTTTCAAACGTTTGTGGAAGGCCATATCGCCCAAGTACAAGGTAGTTTTTTGGGACGTCGTTACCCGCGACTACAACAAGAGCCTTTCGGGCGAGTATGTGCTGAACGTGGTGAAACGTTTTACACGTAACGGTTCGGTAATCGTGTTCCACGATTCGCTGAAAAGTGAAGAACGGTTGCGGTATGCGCTGCCAAAGGCCATTGAGTGGCTCATAGGGCAGGGTTACCGCTTCGATGTGGTAGACTGAGGTCTGCCGCTATAAAAAATGAAAAGCGCCTCTACCGGCAATTGCCGGTAGAGGCGCTTTTCGTTGCCCGTATATACTATTCCTTTGGGCTTGTTTTATTATTTTTGTATAGCAATTCATTTTTATAAACACCTCCGACAGACATCCTTATGGAAGAATTTCCACTTATAGTCTCCGATTTGGCCCTCATCCTCGTTGCTGCGAGTGTGACTACCATCTTGTTCAAATGGCTGAAACAGCCGGTTATTTTGGGCTATATTATGGCGGGTCTCGTTATCAGCCGGCAGATTCATCTGACGCCCGATGTGGCCGATACGGCAAATATAGGTACCTGGAGTGAGTTGGGCGTCATCTTCCTGATGTTCGGTCTGGGTTTGGAGTTCAGCTTCAAGAAGTTGCTGAGTGTGGGGCGCAATGCCCTTATTGCCGCCGCAGTCATTATTCCCGGTATGATTATTTTCGGCACGCTGGTCGGACTTGTCCTGGGCTGGACCCTGACCAACAGCCTGCTGCTGGGTGGTATGATCAGCATGTCGAGCACGGCCATCATTATGAAGGCTTTCGACGATATGGGGCTGCGTACACAGAAGTTTACCCAGCTGGTGCTTGGTGTGCTTATTTTTGAAGACCTTATCGCCATCTTGTTGCTGGTGATTATTTCCACCACGGCAGTCAGCAAGAGTTTTGAGGGCGGACAACTGCTGTTTGCCTTGGCAAAGTTGTCCTTCTTTATGGTGCTGTGGGTGCTGAGTGGCATCTTTATTCTGCCGTCGTTGCTGAAGGTTTTGAAAAAGAGGGATATCTTGAACGACGAAACGCTTATGGTGATTGCGTTGGGCCTCTGCTTTCTGATGGTTATTGTGGCCACTTATGTCGGTTTCTCTTCCGAACTTGGCGCCTTTGTCATGGGCTCTGTCTTTGCCGAAACGGTAGAGGCCGAGCGTATTGAGAAGGTGGTGAAGCCGATGAAGGACCTTTTCGGCGCAGTTTTCTTCGTGTCGGTGGGTATGATGATCGACTTGTCGATTTTGGGTGAGTATACCCTCGAGATAGTCGTCATCTCGCTGGCTGTGGTTGCCGGGCAGATATTTTTCGCATCGTGCGGTTTCCTGTTGTCGGGTCAGACCCTTAAAACATCAATCCAGTCTAGCTTCTGCCTGACCCAGGTGGGCGAGTTCGCGTTTATTATCGCCATGCTGGGAACCAACTTGGGTTTGTTAGACAAGTACGTCTATCCGGTTATAGTGGCGGTGTCTGTAATAACCATTTTCGTTACCCCTTTCATCATGAAGTCGGCGATGCCGTTCTATGGCTTCCTCGACCGCAAGCTGACCCCAAAACAGAAACTTTTTTTGGAACGTACCAACCTGAATGCGGGTGTCAGTGTGCATAACGAGAATATGTGGCAACAGTTGTTGTCGTCCATCTTCCGTATAGTGGGGGTGTATTCGGTCATCATCGTGTTCGTGTTGCTGGTTTATTGCAAGTATTTGCTCCCAATGGTGACGAAGATGGGCTTCTGGCCGAAGACTGCGTTGGCGGTAGCCACCATTTTGGTGATGGCACCTTTCCTGCGGGCTATTATCGCGAAAAAGAACCATTCGCGCGAATACAAGTTCCTGCTGGCTAGCAACAAGACCAACATTGCGCCTCTTATGGCCTTGTCGTTGGTGCGTTTCCTGTTGGCTATTTTCTTTGTAGTGTTTTTGCTCATAAAAACGTATAACACAGCAACGGGTATGTTGTTCGCCTTGGCTACCATACTGGTTATGGCCATGTTCTCGTCGCGTTTTCTCAAGATGTATTCAATCCGTCTTGAGCGTCGTTTTTTCTCGAATCTGAACCAGCGCGAATACGAGGCCGACAAGCAGATAAAGGCCGGGCAGGTGTTCCGTAACGCGCGCCTGTCAAGCCGTTTGCAGGCCTACGACTTGCACCTGTCGAGTTTCGAGGTGGCGCCTGATAGCCCTGTTTGCGGAAAAACGCTGATAGAGTCCGATTTCCGACGCAAATACGGAGTTCATGTGGTTTCGATTATCAGAGGACCCTACCGTATCAATATCCCGGGCGGACGTGAACAGCTCTTCCCTGCCGACAAGGTGCTGGTGCTTGGTTCTGACAAACAGTTGGCCGAAATTGAGGGCATGTTCCAGTCGAAACTGCGTGTTGGAGAGGAACCGTTGAACCAGGAGGTCAGCCTTGAACAGTTGGAAATCTCCAAATTCAATCCATTAGTCGGTAAGACCATCTTGGAAAGCGGTATCCGCGACTATAACAAGTGTTTGGTGGTGGGCATTGAACGGGATACGGAGTCGATGATGAACCCCGATGTGAGAACCCAGTTCCAGGCGGGAGACGTGATTTGGATTGTTGGCGAAAAAGACCGGATACGCGAACTGATGAATACTGACACGGTGTCGATTATGGAATCAAACTAAATAGATGGTTCTAATGTAGTGCCTACAAATAAAAATACACTTATGAAAAAGATATTCGTTATATGTTGAAATACCATTGTCCATAAGTTGCCCAACAATGCTTTGAAGGTCAAAATTAACGACCGAGAGATGTGCCTGACAGCCATCAATTTTTCATACTATCACGAACAGAAAGTGTAGAGGGATGGGTTCAAACGATTCGGACAAATATCTAAAAAAATACAGAATTTCCTCAAACCGGTTGAGAGGATGGAATTATGCCCAAAGCGGGCATTATTTCATTACGATTGTCACATATGGCCGCAAACACCTATTTGGGAAAATTGTTGATGGACAGATGATTTTAAACCCTATTGGAGAAATTGTTAATGCCGAATTTCTAAAATCATTTGAATTGCGTAAAGAATTATATTTGGGCGGATACGTAATTATGCCCAATCATATACATGCCATTTTGATATTAGATAAAGAGGAATCTGTAAAGGAGGATGCCAAAACATCGGCGTATGGTATGCACAACGTGAACCAAAATCAATTTCGTCGTTTGTGGCAGGATTTAAATCGTCATCAATAAACCGTATTGACGATTGGATTGATGCCGTTAATGCCCAAAACAGGAATGGCGGGAACGTTGATGGCGGGAACGTAGAGACGCACGGCCGTGCGTCTCTACCACGATTGCACGGGATTAAAAAATTCAACAAAAACAATCCTTTATGGCAGAACAATTACCACGACCATATTATCCGTAATGAAACGGAATATCGCCGAATTTCCGAATATATTGTAAATAATCCATTGAAATGGGACAAAGACACGTTGTCGAATGGTGAACATCGCGAACCGGAGGGGTAATAGGTTGGCATTATTGAATAAGGGTTTATCCCGATTTACCTAAAAATGCGAAACGGATTCGACAGTGCCACCTGTTAACGACAAAAATAAACGATGCCTATGCCCAATTGATGCTGGGATAATAAAAAATGCTTCAAGGACCACTTGAAGCATTTGGGGTATTTATGAGATCTGTTTTTAGAACCTCATCAACATTTTTTGAGCCATGCGGGCATCTTTCTGAAGTTGTTTCTTCAGAGAAGCCAGGTCCTCGAATTTGTGCTGGTTGCGCACACGGTCTTCCACATATATCGTGATGTGTTTGCCGTAAAGGTCGCCGTCGAAGTCAAAAAGATGGGCTTCGATGCTGAGGTCGGCAATTGGTGTTGTTGGTCGTGTGCCAATGTAGAGCATCGACTTGTATTTTTTGTCGTCTACTTCCACCATAGCCGCATAAACGCCAATTTTAGGCAGACACTTGTTGTTGATGTCCAGTTTCAGATTGGCGGTAGGGTAGCCTATAGTTCGCCCCACTTGCTGGCCTTTGGTAACGGTGCCCGAAATAGAGTAAGGGTAGCCGAGGTAGTGGTTGGCCATAGTTATTTCACCAACAGCCAATAACTGGCGGATGAAAGAGGAACTGATGGTGTAGTTGTTGTCGGAATAAGGGTCCGCCTGTGTGACTTTTATACCCAGTTCCTGTCCATGTCTCACATAGTCGTCGAAACCTTCTTCGCGGTTGCGTCCGAAACGGTGGTCGTAGCCGATAATCAGGTGTTTGACGTTCAGTTTTTCCTTCAGCACGTTTTTCATAAAGTCGTGGGCATCCATATTGGCCAACTCCATCGAGAAGTCGGTCATCACACAATAGTCGAGTGGAGAAGACATCAGCAACTCCTTTTTCTCTTCTATGGTATTCAGCAGATTGGGTTTGTAGTGCTCGTTGAGGGTGATGCGTGGATGTGGCCAAAACGTGAAAATGGCAGATTTGAGGCGCTCTTCTTTCGCAGTTGAGCATACTTGGTCTATCAAGTAGCGGTGACCGGCGTGAACGCCGTCGAAAAATCCGATGGTAAGGACTAAGCCCTCACTCTCAAAATGTTCGATATCCTCAATAAATTCCATTCTCTATTGTCCTAACTAATCCGTTCGTTCTGTTTCTATTGCGCATCTATGGCATTTTCTTGCCAAAAACCTCCAACCTGTAGGTTATGAAAGTTGGGTGACTCCCGATTTGTCTGCAAATATATTCTCAATTGTGTTAATTTCCAAAAAAGTTGCGCCTGTGCCTCGCTTGCCGCCTCCACTTAAGTAGGCCACCTTGTCTTCAAGGTGCAGGTAGCCGTTGTCGAGAAGTGTGCGTAGCGCCTGTAGGAAGTAGTGGCGCTTGTCTTCGTTTTCTTTCCGCTCTTGGTAGAATGGAATAACACCATAAGAGATAGACAGGTGTCGGATGACGGGCTCGTTGTAGCACATTGCCAATACCGGCTTGTCGCCACGGTAGGCGGCCAGGTAACGGGCGGTTTTGCCCGTGTGGCTGTCGGTAATGAGGGCTTTGATGCCTAGTGCCTCGATGCTTTCAACGGCCTGTTTGGCCAGGAACGAGGCAATATCGTTGTCTTCGAAGTTATACGGTATGCGTATATCGTTGTCTTTCAACTTGGTTTTCTCACTCTCGGCGGCAATCTTCGCCATGGTGCGCACGGCTTCAACCGGGTAGCGGCCCTGTGCGGTCTCTCCGCTGAGCATAAGGGCGTCGGTACGGTAGAAGATGGCGTTGGCAATGTCGGTCACCTCTGCGCGGGTTGGTCGTGGGTTGTTGATCATCGATTGCAGCATCTGGGTAGCGACAATTACCGGTTTTTTTGCCACAACGCACTTTCTGATAAGAATACGCTGGATGCCCGGTATTTTTTCCTGCGGCACTTCAATGCCAAGGTCGCCGCGGGCCACCATCACACCATCGGCCGCCTCAATAATGCCGTCGATGTTGTCGATACCTTCCTGGTTCTCTATTTTGGCTATTACCCTTATGTGGCTGTTGTTGCGTTTCAGAATGTCGGTGACGTCTTTCACGTCTTGCTTGGAGCGGACGAACGAGTGGGCGATAAAGTCAATCTTCCGGTCAATAGCAAACAAGATGTTCTGCTTGTCGCGCTCGGTGACAGACGGAAGGTTGATGCGCACACCCGGAACGTTGACGCCTTTGCGGCTGCCCAGGCGCGAA
>ODAI012302026.1_pt1 | contig 32121 bp, 29 predicted proteins | sample 1539321 | NCBI WGS metagenome assembly ODAI01 (sample SAMN02144231, study PRJEB22623) | gut metagenome | biome: sheep rumen | host: Ovis aries | place: New Zealand
CATATTCCGACGCGCTGTCAAGCCTTGACGGAAACGTGTACGGACGCGTCGCAAACGGTGCTTTTATTCCAAATAAGAATTATATTGAGCGTTGCAACGAAGCCGGAAACAAAAACATCCTGAGCGGAAGAGTTATGTGGCTGCGCGCGTACCCGGGCATGATTTATCCGCCGCTTACAGGTGAAGTTAAGGCGGTATTGCTTGAAGGCTATCATTCGGGAACGCTGAACACAGACGGAAATGAGCTCAGGGCGTTTTGCGCTTCCGCGCGGAAAAGCGATATTCCGCTGTACCTTACGGGCTGCGAGGAGGGCTTTAACTACGAAAGCAAATCAATGTTTGAAAGCCTAAATATTATTGTTTTGCCGAAAATGCCGCCGGTAACGGCGTATATAAAGCTTTGGCTTAAATAAAAATACCCCCGCTCATTTAATGAGCGGGGGTTGTTGCGTCAATTGTGTTTTACTGATAATCGCATACGCTTGCCCAGTTAAGCAGGAATTCTCTTTCCTCGGGCTTGCCCTTAACGGACTGTGAAGCGGCTACAATCGGCATCCACGCGTTAACATACTGGCGCGCGGTGTCTGTTTTCTCGCAAAAAAGCTTCAAATACTTTTCGGCAATGTCCTTCTGGTCTTTAAGGCAGAAGGTCAAATAGGTTCTTGCCGCGTCAGCCGCGCCGTTGCCCTGCGTTGCGTGCGACCAGTCAAGAATGTAGTGTGTGCCGTCGTCCGTGATGATGATGTTGCTGGGCGTGAAGTCGCCGTGGCAAACCTTGTCGTGCTTTTTCATCGAAGCAAGTCTTGTGTGAAGCTCATAACGCGTTGTGGCGTCAAGGTCGCTCCGGCTGATTTTGCTCTGCATTTTGTCCTGAAGTCTTTTCAGCAGGGGACATTTTTTGCTGAGGATTTCCTTTTGAATATCAACAAAAAGATTCAGGTATTCGTCAAGCTTGTCGGGATTTTCCTCCATAAGCTGCTTAAGGGTTTTACCCTCGATGTAGTCGGAAACAATTGCCCACTTGCCGTCAATTTTTGTAACCTCTTCAATCTTGGGAATATTAAGGCCTGTTTCCTCAACGCGCGCCTGATTAAGCGCTTCGTTCAAAATATCGGACTTAGGGAAGCTTTCGTCAAAAACCTTTACGGCATAATCGCCGTCTCTATATATTACCTTGTGGCTTCTCTTTGCGAGAACCTGATCGAGTTTCATAAATAAACCCCTTTCAAATAGTTGCTGAAAGCGAAAACACCGATTTTCGCTGTATATATTATACAATAATTCTCAAGCTTAGTATAGTAGGAAAATAGCAAAAAATTTGAGGTAATCTTTGTTAAATAACACAAGGCTGAAAACTGTCTTTTGCTGATATAAACAAAAGCCGCGTGATAAAATTAGTTACTTTAAACAATACAAAAACAGATTCAAAAATTTTCCTGCAAAAATTCTTTGTGCAATATGACGTTTTAATCCGTAAATTTACGCAAAACCAAAAACAGCCGCCCAAAGGCAGCTGTTTCTGGATTTAGAAGTTTTGAAATTAACGTGAAAAACGTGGGATTAGTGTAGTTAATCAGCGAAATCTTTTCAGATACCAAACTATCTTTAACGATATTAAATCAACCGGCGTCGGCATTTCCGATATCGCCGAAGGTGTTTAATCTGAAAAGCTTGCTTTCGTCTTTAATGTTGTCGCAAATAATGCCGGCTTTCGTAATTTTGCCGCCCTGAATCAGCTTTGTCAAGCCTACAAGCTGACTGAGCTTACTTTTAAGGTTAAGCCTGTCGCCTTCATTTGTGACAAGATAAACGTTGCCCTCGCAGGTATCAAGCACGGCGAGGAACTCTGTTACATCAATGTTGTGTAAGTTAAGAATCGGTGACATAAATGTTTCCTCCTTTGCTGCTGCGGCTCTGTTCAGTGAGCCGACGGAGTAAATTCGTGCGCCATTTACCATTTGGCAAATCATGATTTTTATCGACCGTGTTATTCAGTTGTACCCGGGTAATGTCAAGCCGTGCGTCGGCTTGATTGAATTGTCGAAGTCAAGCGGAATCTTTCTTGACAATAATTATTATACTCCGATTTTCGGAAAAGTCAACAATTTTGAGCCAAGGCATTTGTGCATTGTGACTTTTAGATGTCAATAATATCTAAAATACAAGAGATAAAATTATGCAATAAGCTGTAAAAAGGTTAATTTTTGTTTTCCGAAATTTGTTTTAATTTGTAACACTTTCGGCAACTTACATAAGTTAATTCGATATTGCCGTAAAACAAAGTGAGGTTTACCCAAACTTTCGTATTTCATTCGCCGAAAAGTCCTGCGCAGCACGTTATTGGGGGATTAATCCGTTTTCACGCAATATAGTACTATACGCATAGTAAAATTGCTGTTGAGATTAACGGCGGATTGTGATAGAATAGACTTGAAAATAAATAATAAGGGGTTGTGTTTATGCTCAATGAGTTTTACGGACAGTTTAAAAGCGGAACCGACATCCGCGGAGTTGCCGTTGAGGGTGTAAAGGGACAGCACGTTAATTTAACCGACGATGTTGTCGGCGCGATGGCGGACGGCTTTGTGCTTTGGCTTTCCGAAAAAACAGGCAAAAAGCCGGAAAATTTAAAGATTTCCGTCGGCAGGGACAGCCGCATTTCCGGTCCTCACATTATGGATTTGTGCGCACGGCGGTTTGTCGACGCCGGTGCCGAGGTTATTCGCTGCGGACTTGCCTCAACTCCGTCAATGTTTATGACTACGGTTGAGTTAGGCTGCGACGGCGCGCTGCAAATCACCGCAAGCCATCACCCGTTCAACCGCAACGGACTGAAGTTTTTCACGCGCGACGGCGGTCTTGAGGGCAGCGATATTGAAGAAATATTGATGTTTGCCCAGGATAATAAACATCCGGCTCAGAACGCGGGCGGCAGCGTTACCGATTATGATTTCATGAGCGATTATTCCAAAATCCTCCGTGATAAAATAAAAAGCGCCGTAAACGCTCAGGATTACGACCATCCGCTTAAGGGCTTCAAAATCGTGGTTGACGCCGGCAACGGCGCGGGCGGTTTTTACGCCGACAAGGTGCTTGCGCCGCTTGGCGCGGACACAAAAGGAAGCCGTTTCCTTGAACCCGACGGAATGTTTCCGAACCATGTTCCGAATCCCGAGGACAGTGAAGCCATGGCTTCAATCTGCGAAGCCGTGCGTGAAAGCGAAGCGGATTTGGGTGTGATTTTTGACACTGACGTAGACCGCGGCGGCGCTGTTGACAGCAAAGGCAATGAAATCAACCGCAACCGCCTTGTCGCCTTGGCGGCGGCTATCGCGCTTGAGGGCAACGACGGCGGTACAATTGTCACCGACTCAATTACTTCAAGCGGCTTAAAGGAGTTTATTGAGGGCAACCTCGGCGGCAGGCATTACCGCTTCCGCAGGGGCTACAAAAACGTTATAGACAAGGCGCTTGAGCTCAATGCTCAGGGTGTTAACTGTCCGCTCGCTATTGAAACCTCGGGACACGCGGCAAAGCGAGAAAATTATTTTCTTGACGACGGCGCGTACCTTTGCACTAAAATAATAATTAAAGCGGCACAGTTAAGAAAGGCCGGAAGGGAACTGGACGAACTCACCGCAAGCTTAAAGGAACCGCTTGAAAGCCGTGAGGTGCGTTTTAAAATCACCGAAAAGGATTTCCGCGCCTGCGGTCAGCGCATAATCGAAAGCCTTACCGCCTACGCCGAAGCGCGGGAGGATTGGCATGTTGCCGATGACAACCGCGAGGGAATTCGCGTTTCATTTGACAAAGAAAACGGCGACGGTTGGTTTTTGCTCCGTCTTTCGGTTCACGACCCGATTATGCCGCTTAATATTGAAAGCGACTCAAAGGGCGGCGTTGATATAATTTACGCCAAGCTTTGCCGGTTTTTGGAAACCACCAAGGGCTTACAACTGTAAGCCCTTATGACAAATGTTTGCAAGGAAGTGTTTTTTTGAAGGTTCAGCTTCGCACGGAAGCTCAGCACAAGCGATACAACGCGGTGGATTTGACGAAGTTTATTATGTCGCTGCTTGTAATTGTAATTCATGTGCATCCGCTGGGACACGGACATGACTCGGAAATCGCGAATTTTTATATTATGAATTTGCTTCCGAGGCTTGCGGTACCGTTTTTCTTTGTGATTTCGGGCTTTTTCCTGTACAAAAAAACAACGCTCCCGCAGTTCACTCTGTCGCCCTCAAAGGCGTATCTGCTTAAGCTTTTAAGGCTGTATTTAATATGGTCGGTAATTTATTTTCCATGCAGCATTGACGGAATTTTCTACGCCGGCGACGGTGTTTTTTTCGGCGCGCTGCGGTTTGTGCGCGACATGTTTTTGGGCAGCTACGTGCACCTTTGGTATCTTGCGTCCACAATTATGGCGGTGCTTGTAATTTCGCTTTTGCTAAGGGCGGGGTTAAAGCCGGCGCTTATAATGGCAATTTCCTCGGTCTTATATCTTGTCGGACTGCTTGCTCAAACATGGTTCGGACTTATACGTCCGCTGCAAACCCTGACGCCCGGCTTTTGGAATTTTCTGAGGGGATTTGAACCCTATATATTGTCTACGCGCAAGGGCATTTTTTCAAGCATGATATTTGTGGGAATCGGAATGTTGTTCGCGTATTATAAATTCAATATTTCACGCAGGGCGGCTTATTGCGGATTTTTCGTGTCGCTGGCGCTGACTTTTGTTGAAATACACACGGTTTCTGTTTTCGGTATGGCGCGCGAATACGACTTTTGCGTAATGCTTGTGCCGACAGTGTTTTTTCTTGTGTACATAGTGTTAAATACCGGTCTTAAGGACAGTCCGGTGTATCCTTTTTTGCGCTCAATGAGCACGCTTGTTTACTTTTTGCACTTAGGAATTAAAAATATTGTTTACGACCTTATGTACGGCTTCGGGTTTAAGGACACGCCGCTCAGGTTTGCGATTATAGTGGCGGTTACCCTGATAATCTCGTTTCTGCTGATAAAGCTTTCAAACGTCAGGTGTTTTAAATGGCTTAAATACCTGTATACATAAGGAGTTGACATTTATCCCGACAGGGTGTACCATAGTAACGGAAAAAATTAATAAAGAGATGATTTAACCTTGGATATGTTATCCGTTTTCAAAGATTTGGCAATTATTTTTCTGTTTGCCAAGGCTTTCGGACTGCTTGCGCGCAAGCTTAAGGCTCCGCAGGTTGTCGGCGAAATAGTAGCCGGAATAATTATCGGCCCCGGTGTTCTGGGGCTTGTCAAGCTAAACGATTTTCTGAGCATCTGCGCCGAAATCGGCGTAATTTTGCTTATGTTCTCCGCCGGTCTGGGCACAAATCTTAAGGAGCTTATGAAAACCGGCCCCAAGGCTCTTGCCATAGCCTGCGCCGGTGTTTTAGTGCCTCTTGCAGGCGGAACCCTGCTTTACTCCTGCTTTTACGGCTTTGCCGAGGTCGGCTCGCAAAAGTTTTTGACCGCGGTGTTTATCGGCGTAATCATGACCGCCACCAGCGTAAGCATCACCGTTGAAACGCTTAAGGAGCTCGGCAAGCTGAAAACCGAGCTCGGCACTACCATCCTAAGCGCGGCGATTATTGACGATGTTATAGGAATTTTGGTGCTCACCTTTGTAATCGGCTTCAAAAATCCCGAAACAAATCCGCTCCGTGTAATCATAAGCACGGCCGCGTTTTTTGCGATTGCCATCGGCGTCGGTTTTGTGCTGTACAAGCTGTTTAAGTTTATCGACAAGCGCTATCCCCACACGCGCAGAGTCCCCATTCTTGCGCTTGCGCTCTGCTTTATTTTTGCCTACTGCGCCGAAAAATTCTTCGGCATCGCGGACATTACCGGCGCTTACGCGGCCGGCGTTGTGCTTTGCCGCCTGCGCGATTCCGAATACATCGAGGAAAAGCTTGATATAAATTCCTACATGATTTTCGGTCCGATATTTTTTGCAAGTATCGGTTTAAAAACCCAAATCAGCGGCGTTACATGGGACTTGGTGCTGTTCTCAGCCGCTTTTGTGCTTACGGGTCTTGTAAGCAAAATCATCGGCTGCGGAGCGATGTCGCGGCTGTGCGGCTTCAGGGGAAAAGACACGCTTAAAATCGGCGTTGGCATGATGACTCGCGGCGAGGTTGCGCTTATTGTGGCGCAAAAAGGTCTTGCGGATGGCTTAATCAGCTCTCAGTATTTTACGGCGGTAATTTTGCTGATAGTGGTTTCAAGCATAGCCACCCCGATTATACTCAAGCTTCTGTACTCAAAGGATGACAAACCGAAAATTACAGCCGCTGCAAATTAACGCAGCGGCTGAGTTTTTATACATATTCCAAATTATCAACGTCCAAATCCCTTGTTCTCAGCGCCGGCTGACACAGGGGTATTTTTTTGCCCTTTTTCACGAAAAGCGGAACTTCGTTCAGCGCGACGTCAATGTAATGAAGTCCTTTTTGAAGCTCAATTGACTCAACGCGCCTTCCGCTGAGCTTTAACAGCCGCATGTCCTCGGGCAGGTACACTGTTCTTCCCGAGGCGTTCTGTTCGTATACGGGCGCAATCATGCAGTCGTCTCCCAACATAAGCTGGGTTTCACATTCACGCGCGATTTTGTCGGACGGGTAATCAAACGAAAGCGGACGGAAAATCATGTCGTTTTGGTCGCGTGCCTTTTTAAAAATGCCGTAAAGGTAGGGGATAAGGCGGTAACGAACCTCAATAACGTCCCTGAAATCCTCCGTTTTTTCAAAATTACAGCACTCCTGATCTCTTGTTCCCAACGCCGAATGGTTGCGCATAAGCGGAGTAAAAACGCCGAGAGCCAAAAAACGCAGAACCAGGTCGCGCGTGGCGTTGTCGTTAAAGCCGCCCAAATCCGCGCCGCAGTACAAAAAGCCGCACATGTTTGCCGAAGGAAGCATTTTGAGGTTCATCAAAATGTGGCTCCACCACGAATGATTGTCTCCGAACCAAATTCCCGCGGTGCGGTGGGCTCCTACGTATGACGCTCGCGAGAACATCAAGATTTTTTCCTCGCCGCATACCTCGGCAAAATAATCGCCTGCCGCGCGCGTCATGCCCGCTCCGTAAATGTTGTGGACGCTTTGATGGTTAACAAGCCTGCCGTCAATGCTGTGGTAAATTGACGAGTAGTCCTCCTGACGGTTTGAAAGTCCCGTAAAAACGTCCTTTATGTGGAAAAATCCGCCTAAATCAAGGTTTTTCCCCTTTGCCTCAACCGCCTCGTCCAGCGCTTCCCCAATTCCCTTCGCGGAGTAAAACAGCGCCGGTTCGTTCATGTCGTTCCAAAAGCCGTCAATGCCCATATCCAAAAGATATTGGTATTTAGAGCCGAACCAGCTTCGAACCTCGGGCCTTAGAAAGTCCGGAAAAGCGCATACACCCGGCCATACTCCGGCCTCAAAAACCGTGCCGTCGGCGTTTTTGCAGAAGTATCCGTTTTTTATACCCTCGTCGTAAACGTCGTAGCCATCTTCCTTTTTAATGCCCGCGTCAATTATCGGAATCAGGTGAATACCCTGTTTACGCTTTGCAAAAACATAGCTTTTAAAATCCGGAAAGGCGGCTTCGTTAACGGTGAAATCCTTAAAGCTTTGCATGTAGTCAATGTCCAGGTACACGCAGTCAAGCGGAATATTCGCGCGGTTGTAACCCTCAATAACCCTGTCAACGGCTTCGGCGTTGCGGTAGCTCCAGCGGCTTTGCTGATAACCGAACGCCCAAAACGGCGGCACATAGCTTTTGCCGATTGCCGCGCGGAATTCCCTGACAAGCTCCGGCGGCTTGCCCCCCGTAATCAGGTAAACGTCAAAATCCGCCGAGCAAATTGTTATTTTTGTCTCATCCGTCTTTGTGTAGCCTATGTCCCAGCGCACGCGCGCGGGACAGTCAACGAAAACCGCAAAATCCGCGCTGCCGCTCAGCATAATGAAGTTATGAGCCGCGTAAAGCGAACGCTTGGATTCGGTGTGAAACGGGTCGTCCGAACAGTAGCTTTCGTAAATCCAGCCGCGCTTGTTTATTCCCCGCACGCTTTCGCCCAAGCCGTAAACAATGTCGCCGTCGCGCATTGAAAAGCAAAATGTAAATTCTCCGCTTTCAAAGCTGTTTACAAACGGAAAATCAAGCATATTTTCCGCCTGAAGCGCAAGCGTAACCGCGCCTGTTTCGACGGGACTGCCCGATGTGAATTTTCTGATCATGCCGCACCTCCGAAGTAATTAATTCATGCACGTTTTATTTACTATAACAATAACATAATTGTCAAAAAGCCGCAACAGAAATAAAAATAAATTTTATAAAACCTCTTTAGCTGTTGAATTTGCGGATATAATATGATAGAATAAAAAGGAATATAATGATTTAAGGCAACACCGAACAATTTACGGCGCACGCCTTGCTTGAATATTGTTCCGTCATGTTGCCCAAAAAAGTCTCGGCAAGGCGTCAGCCTTACCTCGATTTTTTGTCCAACCTGACGAAAAATCTTACTTCGCAATCCGCACACCTAAATTATGCGGTATTGCCTTAATCATGTACTATTGCGGCTTTTGAAAGGAGAGTAAACAGATGTGCGGAATTTGCGGGTTCACCGGAGCTGTTGAGGACAGCGAAAAAGTGTTAAAAAATATGACTGAGGTAATCACTCACCGCGGGCCTGATTCAGAGGGCTTCTTCAGTGATGATTACATTAATATGGGATTCAGACGTTTGTCGATTATTGACCTTGAATCAGGCCATCAGCCTATTTACAATGAGGACAAAACCCTGGTGCTCACCTTTAACGGAGAGATTTACAACTACAAGCAGATTCGCAAGGTGCTTGTTGAAAAAGGCCATAAGTTCGCGACAGAAGCCGACAGCGAGGTGCTGGTTCACGGCTTTGAGGAATGGGGAGAGGACATGCTTCCTAAGCTCAGGGGCATGTTTGGCTTTGCAATTTACAACACCGTTGACCACAGCCTGTTTATCGCGCGCGATTTCTTCGGAATCAAGCCCATGCACTACACTCAAATCGGCAATGATTTTGTTTACGCAAGCGAAATCAAAAGTATTTTGGAATTCCCGAGATTTGAAAAGCGCTTCAACCAGCGCGCGCTTGACACCTACCTTTCGTTCCAGTACGCGGTTCCGCCCGAAACCTTCTTTGAGGACGTGTACTGCCTGCTGCCGGGTCATTATCTGTGGTACAAAAACGGCGAGGTTGAAACAACACGCTATTTTGAAGCAAAGTTCCGTCCCAACGAAAATATGACCGAACAGGAAGCTGTCGATAAAATAGAAAAGGTGTTTGAGGATTCCGTAAACGCCCATAAAATCGCCGATGTTGAGGTTGGCTGCTTCCTTTCTTCAGGCGTAGATTCAAGCTACGTATCAACCTACTTTGCCGACCAAAAGACCTTCACCGTAGGCTTTGACTTCGGAGAAAAGTATAATGAAATCAGCTGGGCTGAGGGACTCAGCAAAAAAATCGGCGTTGAACATCACACTCACCTGATTTCAAGCGAGGAGTTCTGGGACGCCGTACCCACCGTTCAGTATTACATGGATCAGCCGCTTGCCGACCCAAGCTGCATCGCGCTGTACTTTGTGTCGCGCCTTGCAAGCCAATATGTAAAGGTTGTGCTTTCCGGCGAGGGCGCCGACGAGCTTTTCGGCGGCTACACCTGCTACAACGATCCGCGTGTTTTCCGCGTTTATCAAAGGGTAGTTCCGCATTTTCTGCGAAAGGTAATCCGCGCGTTCGCGCGAAAGCTGCCCGACATCAAAGGCCGCGACTACGTTATCCGCGCCTGCGATCCGCTTGAACGCCGCTACATCGGCAACGCGTATATGTACGATTTAAAAGAAAAGCAAAGCATTTTGAAAAACCCGTCGATCGCGTCGGATCCGTACAAATACACACGCAGACATTATTACCGCTGCCGCAGGTACGACGACGTAACCAAAATGCAGTATCTTGATATAAACATGTGGATGACGGGCGACATTCTGCTTAAGGCAGACCGCATGAGTATGGCAAACTCACTTGAGCTGCGCGTACCCTTCCTCGATAAAGAAGTGTTCAAGGTGGCTTCAAGCCTGCCCACCGAGCTCAGGGTAAACAAAAGCAATACAAAGTACGCGATGCGCAAGGCCGCGGCAAGACATCTTCCCGAGGAAACCGCCGAAAAGGAAAAGCTCGGATTCCCCGTCCCCACCAGAGTATGGCTGCGCGACGAGAAGTATTACAACGTTGTCAAAAAGAAATTTACAGGTAAAACCGCGGAAAAATTCTTCAACACCGACGCGCTGATGGTTTGGCTTGACGAGCATTTTACCGGCAGAGAGGACAACAGCCGCCGCATTTGGACGGTTTACGTGTTCCTTGTATGGTACGACATTTATTTTGATGAAAACGATGAAAAGGTTGAAAAACCCGTAAATCATCTTGACGAGTTAAAGGCTGTTGCCGAGGCAAGGCGCGAAAAGCAAATTAACGCTCCCGGCGAAGTAATTATGGCAGCGGCTGAGGCGGCGGAAGAAGAAAATTCCGCGTCCGAACAGACCGGCGAAGAATCAGACGCCGAAACCGTTGAAACCGAAGCTGTTGAAGAAGCCGCGCAACAAGCGGATGCCGATGAAGCTCAGGCTGTTGAAGAAACCGTGGAAACCGCGGAACAAACCGATGAGAACACGGAAGAAGCCGGGGAAGAAGCCGGGGAAGAAGCCGCGGAAGAAGCCGCGGAAGAAACTGAGGATGAAGCGGAAAACGCGGTCGAAGAACCTGCCGAACCCGCCGACGAGAAACCGGACGAGGAACCTCCGATTGTGGAAAACGCCGATGACGAGCAGCCCGAGGAAACACCCGGCGAAGAAGGCTATGTAAATATTCAAAATCCCGAGGATAAGGAGATTTACAACGCTCCGCGTAAGCCGCAAACTCCTCAGGAGCAGCTTGAAATGGCGCTTGAAAGCATTGAACGCCGCTCAAAGTATCTTGACGAGCCAAACGTTATTTCCGACGAAGCGGTTGACAATATCGTAAGTCAAATCAGTTTTTTTGACGACACCGACAGCGAATAAACAAAAACAAGGGAGACCCGCGCGGTCTCCCTGCAGTTGTGTATGACATATAATTAATTACTCCAAAAACGCGTTCAGCAAAGCCCTGACGCGCGGATATTCGGCTTCAAAATCGCTTAACGGCAGGGGATTTTCACCAAGACCGATTTCCGCGGTGAACGCCGGACGGCGGTATTTCAGTAAAAACCAATCCTTAAAACCGCCTCCGTCGGCAATCGCTTCGGGTTGGGCAAGGCTGTATCCGCTTGCATTCGCCATTTTTTCGGCAAGCGCATGGGCGGACTGCGGCGCGCAGTTCTTGAAATCGCTGTAGATTTCACGTCCCTGACTGTGAAGCGCAATCACGCGGCTGAAATTAAACCGAACGCAAAGCCTCGTCATCGCCTTTGTTTCCGGTTCGCTTTCCGGTCTGTAACCGCCGAAACGTGTGCACGCGGGTTTGTTGATACCAAGCTTCAGCTCGCGCCGCTTAACCTCGCTCCAGCACGCGCTGAAGTTGCGGTTGATGTCAACGCCGCGCGCGTTTGCCTTCCATAAATTTTTGTCGCGGCAGATTTTTGCCGCCGTTTTACTGTAACGGCACGCCGATGAAAAACCGTTTATCGCAATTTCCGTTCCGTCCGGATTAGCGCACGGCACAATTATTACGCTTCGGGGATTATTGCCGGCGGCATGCTCAAGGGCAAACCTGTATGCCGCAAGCACCGTTAAATATTCCGTGCCGTGAAATCCCGCGGCAATCAGCGCGAACGGATATCCTTTTCCAAGCCTCAAAGCGTAAATATTTCTCGCGCACAGCGATTTTCCTGCTGAAAAAACGACCGCGTTTTCGGAAAGCCTGTTAATAAACGAGGTCTGCGCCCGGTAATCGGGCAAAATGTTAAAGTCCAAAAAACCACACCTTAAGAGATGATAATATGAAAATAACCGAAAAAACTCTTGACAGCAAAAGCATTTTTGAGGGCAGGGTACTGCACATGAAGCACGACACGGTTGAGCTGATTGACGGCACCGTTGAAAAGCGTGAAATTGTTGAACATCCCGGCGGAGTATGCGTTGCCGCGCTTGATGACGACAACAACCTTTTCTTTGTGCGGCAGTACAGGTATCCATACAAAGAGGAGGTTCTTGAGCTGCCTGCCGGAAAGCTTGAAAAGGGCAGCACTCCCCTTGAAAACGGCAAGCGCGAGCTGCTTGAGGAAACCGGCGCGCAGGGCTATTCCTACATTTCGCTCGGTCAGGTTTACCCGACGCCCGGATATACAAACGAAATAATCCACCTTTACGCCTGCAAAATAAAATCTCAGGGCGAAAGCCGTCCCGATGAAGGCGAAATTTTAAACACGGAAAAAATATCGCTTGACAAGGCGGTTGAAATGGTGCTCAACAACCAAATACCCGACGCGAAAACTCAAATTGCCGTGCTAAAAACGGAAATGCTTTTAAAAAGCGGAAAGATTTAGGTAGTAAAGCGTATGCAGTGTTTTTACGAATTATTCAGTGAAAAACAGAATACCGCCGTTGCGCTGGGCTTTTTTGACGGCGTTCACAAAGGCCACCGCAGCGTTATTGAGCTTGCCTGCGACCAAAAGCACAACGGGCTTTTGCCTGTGTGCCTTACCTTTTCGCAAAGTCCCAAAAGCGTAATTTCAAACCGTGAAATTCCTGCCGTAATGACCGCGGAGGACAAGGTCAGGGCGCTTGAGTCAATCGGAATCGAGCATACGGTTTTTGCGGATTTCAAGAGCATTATGAACCTGAGCGCTCAGCAGTTTGTGTCGGATATTTTAATCGGAAGGCTAAACGCCAAAAAGCTGTTTTGCGGTTTTAACTACCGTTTCGGCAAAAACGCCGAGGGCAACACCGAAACCCTTAGGCTGCTTTGCGAAAAATACGGAATTGCGCTTACGGTGCTTCCGCCTGCAGAGGACAACGGCGCGGTTGTTTCGTCCACGCTTATTAAGCAGCTTATTTCAAACGGCGAGGTGCGCCGCGCAAACCGCCTGCTGTGCGGTGAGTTCGGATTTTGCGCTCCCGTCGAGCACGGCAAACGCCTCGGCAGAAGGCTCGGCACGCCCACAATCAACCAACCGCTTATAAAAAACCTTGTCGTTCCGAAATTCGGCGTGTACTGTTCAAAAATCACCCTCGCGGATAAAACCGAGTACTGCGGAGTTACAAATGTGGGAATAAAGCCCACCGTGGGCGGTACTTATCCGCTGTGCGAAACCTGGATGCCCGAATACACCGGCAGGGAAATTTACGGCGAAAAAGCGGATATCCGCCTGCTTGACTTCATCCGTCCGGAAAAGAAGTTTGAAAATCTTGAACAGCTGAAAGCCGAAATAATTAAAAACAGCGTTACGGCTCTTGAAATTTATGCAGAATTAAAAAAATAACCGTTGACATTGCGTTCATACGGATTAGAATATAAAATAGTAATAAAAAAAGGAAGTAATAATATGGCAAAACATCAGTTTAAATCAGAATCAAAGCGTTTGCTTGATTTGATGATTAATTCAATCTACACCCACAAGGAAATTTTCCTGCGCGAAATAATTTCAAACGCCAGCGACGCAATTGACAAGCTCAGCTTTATCGCCCTCACCGACGACAAGCTCGGCATGACGCGTTCCGACTTTAAAATTACAATCCATGCCGATAAGGACGCGCGCACCCTCACAATCACCGACAACGGCATAGGTATGGACAAGGACGATTTAGAGAACAATCTCGGCACAATCGCCTCCTCAGGTTCATATAAGTTTAAGCAGGAAATGGAACAAAAGCCCGAGGATATCGACATCATCGGTCAGTTCGGCGTTGGCTTTTACTCGGCGTTTATGGTTGCAAAAAATATCACCGTCAACACCAAAAAATACGGCAGCGACACCGCCTTCTGTTGGCAGTCAAGCGGCGCGGACGGCTTTACAATTGATGAAATCCAAAAGGATGGAATCGGCACCGAAATCATCCTTGAAATGAAGGACAACACCGACGAGGAAAACTACGACGAGTTTTTGGAGCAGTACAGAATTCAGGGACTTATCAAAAAGTATTCCGACTACATCCGTTATCCCATCGTAATGGATATGACAAAAAGCCGCGTCAAGGAAGAAACCAAGGACAGCGAAAAGCCCGAATATGAGCAATACACGGAGGAGGAAACCCTCAACAGCATGGTTCCGATTTGGCAGCGTCCCAAAAAAGACGTTACCCAAGAGGAATACGACCGTTTTTACAACGAAAAGTTTTTCGCGATGGACAAGCCCTTGCGCACAATCGTTACCTCGGTTGAGGGCGTTGTAACCTACAAGGCTCTGCTGTTTATTCCCTCGGCAACTCCGTATGATTACTATACCAAGGAATATAAAAAAGGCTTGCAGCTTTATTCAAGCGGCGTACTTATCACCGAAAACTGCGAGGAGCTTGTGCCCGAACACTTCCGTTTTGTAAAGGGCATTGTTGACACTGCGGATTTGTCGCTCAATATCTCGCGTGAAATGCTGCAGCACGACCGCCACCTGCTTACAATTGCCCAAAACCTTGAAAAGAAGGTTAAAAACGAGCTTTCCGCAATGCTTAACACCAACCGCGACGACTACGAAAAATTCTTCAAGGCGTTCGGCAGACAGCTTAAATACGGCGTTGTTTCAGACTACGGTATGCACAAGGAAGCTCTGCAGGATTTGCTTTTGTTTTACTCTTCCACCGAGAAAAAGCCCGTAACTCTCGGCGAATATGTTGACCGCATGAAGGACGACCAGAAGTTCATTTACTTTGCGACGGGCGAAAGCTCCGCGGCTATTGACGCCTTGCCCCAGACCGAGCTTCTTCACTCAAAGGGCTTTGAAATTCTTTACTGCACCGAGGATGTTGACGAATTCACCCTGCAAACCCTGGGCGAATACAAGGAAAAGAAGTTCTGTTCCGCGACAAACGACGACCTCGGAATCGAAAGCGAGCCGGAAAGCGACGAGGATAAAAAGACGAACGACGCTCTGCTCACCTTTGTTAAGGAAACCTTGGGCGACAGGGTTTCGGAGGTTACCGCTTCCAAAAAGCTTGTTTCACATCCCGTTTGCCTTACCGCAAAGGGCGGCATATCGTTTGAAATGGAAAAATATTTCAATTCGGTTCAGCCCGACAGCGGCATGAAGGCTCAGCGCGTGCTTGAGCTTAACATGAGCCACAGCGCGGTAAAAACCATGCAGAGCCTTATTGAAACCGATATTGACAAGGCGAAGAAGTACGCCGAGGTTCTGTACAGTCAGGCTTTGTTAATCGCGGGACTTCCTCTTGAAAACCCGTCGGAATACACCGACCTGGTTTGCTCGCTGATTTAACGTTTAACTGAGTACCGGTATAAAAGTTTAATATTTTATAACGCAAAAAAAGCAGGGCTTGTGTTTTGAGACGTTTCCGAAATTCAACGTTCGTCCGAAACACAACCCTGCCGTTGTTTTATATTTATCTGTAAATTTAAGTCAGCTTACTACGTTTTTGGGCGAGCCGTTCATAAAGCTTTGCAAATTATCCGCGACAATGTTCATCAGCCTTCGGCGTGTTTCAACAGGCGCCCATGCGATGTGCGGAGTGATTATGCAGTTTTCGGCGCGCATAAGCACGCAGTCCTCCTCCATCGGCTCAACGCTCAGCGTGTCTATGCACGCGCCGCCTATGTTTCCGCTTTCAAGCGCGTCATACAAATCCCGCTCGTTCATAATCCCGCCGCGCGCGGTGTTTACAAACAAAGCGCCGCGCTTCATTTTCGCAAACGTATTCCTGTTGAACATGTTTTCGGAATCGCTGTTCAGCGGACAGTGCGCGGTAACAATATCGCTATGTTTTAAAAGATAATCAAAGCTTACCTGCTCAACGCCGTCGACGCGTTTCGGGCTGCGGTTGTACGCGATTACCCTCATGTTAAAGGCGTTCGCGATTTTTGCGACAGCCGTGCCAATTGCGCCCAAGCCCACAATGCCGAGCGTTTTGCCCGCAAGCTCGTTTAACGTATATACAAACGGCGAAAACGTGGGGCTGCGCTTCCACTTGCCGGCCATGACAAAATCGTTGTAGCGGGCAACGTGGTTGTAATGCTCCAAAATAAGCGCGAAGGTGTGTTGAGCAACCGCGTTTTCGGAATATGAACCGGCGTTGCATACGGTTATGCCGCGCGCGCGGCAGTAATCAAGGTCAATGTTGTTGTAGCCCGTGGCAAACAGCCCGATGTATTTTAAATTCCCGGCAAGGCGCAGGGTATGGCTGTCCATCGGCGTTTTGTTGACAATAACGGCGTCCGCGTCCGCGATTTTACCGGCCACTTCGTCGTATTTAAGCAGTCCGTAGCTTGTTACCGTTCCCAGCTTTTCCAATATTTCGGTGCCCACAAGTCCGTCAGCGACGGTTTGCGCGTCTGTCAGTACAATTTTCATATTATCACCGCTTTAATTATACAGTATAATTTTATGTATTTCAACTTGAAATAAGCAAGATTTCGTTATATAATTAAAATGGAGGTATAGGCATGTATAAAAACTTTCTTTTTGATTTGGACGGCACGCTGCTGCCGATGAATATGAAAAAATTTGTGGAGCTTTATGTGGCTTCAATTTGTAAACGTTTCGCGCCCGAAATAGGAATAAACCCCAAGCTTTTCGCCAACGGCATTTGGCGCGGAGCCGGCGCAATGGCAAAAAACGACGGCGACTGCCTTAATATCGAGGTCTTTTGGCGCACCATGAACGACATATGCGGCAAGGATATGCGCGTTTATTCCGACGCGTTTGACGATTACTACAGAAACGAATTTGTTGTTGCCAGGTCCGCCACGGGCGTAAACCCTTACGCGCGCAAAAGCGTTGAACTGATTAAGCAAAACGGAGGCAAGCTTATTGTCGCCACAAACCCCATTTTTCCAAAGGCGGCAACCTACCGCCGTATTGAATGGGCAGGTCTTAATGTAAACGATTTTGAGTACATCACCACCTATGACAACAGCTCGAGCTGCAAGCCTAACCTCAATTATTTTTATGACATATGCTCGGTGTGCGGAATCACGCCCGAGGAAAGCCTTATGGTGGGTAACGACGTTGACGAGGACATGTGCGCCTCGCGGCTGGGCTTTAATGTTTACCTTATACGCGACTGCATGATTAACCGTCACGGCAAAAATATTGATTTTTACAAAAACGGAAGCTTTAAGGATTTTTACTCATGGCTTAAGATGAGCTTTCTTCAGTCAAAATATTAACCGAAAATACAGCGCGCGGCTTAAAAGCAAAAAGCCGCGCGCTGTTTTTATACTTGCCTTGATTTGTTGATAAAGGCTTTAATAACCGGAAGTATGGGCGGAGATATTTCATTCAAATCAATTTCATCGCATGAAAAGAACCTCAGCTCCTCCATTTCGCCGTCACGCAGCTTAGGTTCGCCGCGCCAGCTTTTGCAAATGTAGATGATTTCAAAATTTGACACTTCGTCGCCGTTCGGATAAACATAGTGCGCTTCGGGGCCCGAATTCACATAAAAGAACTCTATTTTTTCGGCAATCAGCCCCATTTCCTCAAACAGCTCGCGCTTTGCACAGTCCTCAACACATTCGTCAAGCTCAAGCGAGCCGCCTGAATAACTCCATTTTTTGTTATCCGCGCGTTTTCCAAGCAAAATTCTGCCGTCGCTGTCAACGCAAATTATGCTTGCTCCGCACTGCATTATGGTTTTGTGTCCCACAAGCTTTCTCATTTCGGCAATATACCCGGTCATAAAAATCCCCCGATAATTCACGTATTTCTTAAACAGTCCGTTATTTCCTTAAGTACTCCGATGACACGGGAAATTCAAAATACGTGTCAGGGAAGGGCTCGTTATCAAGCGTAAAATGCCACCATTCGCAGTCAATCGGCAAAAAACCGTTTCGTATCATGCTTTTTCTTAAAATCATACGGTTATTATATTGCTCCTGCGTAATTCCCGTGTAGTCGGGGTGGGAAGCTTCGCTGAACAGGTCAAACGGACTTCCCATGTCAAGCTCTTTTCCTTCCGCCATGTCAAACAGCGTTAAATCAACAGTGCTTCCGCGGCTGTGGCTTGACTGTTTTGCGATATATCCCTTTTCAAAAAGCTCCTGCTTTTGCAAATCCGGATAAAAATACGGCTTCATTCTTATGTCCTGGTCCTCAATACCCCACAGCATAAAATGCTTTACCGCGCACACAGGGCGGTACGCGTCAAACACCTTAAGCCTGTAGCCTTGCACCATCATTTCATTGCTGACCGCTTTCAGCGCGCGCGCCGCTTCCTTTGTCAGAAGCGCGCAGGGTTCTTCGTATCCGTCAATGCGCTCGCCGATAAAATTATAGGTGGAGTAATAGCGTATTTCCTGAATAATGCCCGGTACGTAATCCGCAAGCAGCACAAATTCCGACGGGTTTTTAGTTACAAGCGATTGATAGCTTTTCATAAAACTCCTCCTGAAATTCAACGGTTTCTTTAAATTATAATAACATAATTAATCGCGAATTTCCAGAGCAATGTTTATTTTAGACGGACATTTTTCGCGGCTTGCAAAAAGAGCGCCCGGCTTGAGGCAAAGCGGCGGGTGCTCTTTAGATTAATTTATGTCTTATTCTTTTTCAATCGGTATTATCGCGCCTGTGCTTCCGCTGCCGTCGTTAAACATTGCAAGATATTTTTGAATACAGGTTGCGTCCTGAATTGTCAGTTCGCCGTCGCCGTTTACGTCGCCGGTAATTTCCTGACCTCGCCGGCGGGCACGTCCATGTCGTTTTCGTACAGGTATGAAATTTCCGCTGCGGCGGTCATGGTAAATGCCCGGCATGAGCCGTACGGGTTTTGCAGCTTGACGGGCGTAACGTAATTTTTGCCGTTAAAGTTTCGCAAATCAAACTTCTTCGGCAAACCTTCCTCAAGGTTAATCAGCTTTTGTGCGTCGCTTACGGCGTCGGCGTTAAAATCGTTTTCAATAATTTCCTAGGTTTGCGGCGTTTCGGCGGCAAATGAAGAAAAACAGCCTGCGGCCGTACCCGTAAACGCCAGCGCCGCCGTAAGGAGAGCGCGTATTATCTTTTTTGTATACATACCGATTCTTCTTTCTTTTTTGCGTTTTGGTTTATGAGTCAAAGAAATGTTTACCGTCGTCAGTTACAAGCCTTTCAGATTTCGGATACTCAAAAATTTTCCTGTTCTGAGCATTTTTTTCAAGATAACCCGAAAATTCCGCCGCGTAAAATTTTGCCATCGCAAGATTATGCATAAGGTAATGTCCGCAGTTAACGGCGGTCGCGCCGGGAACATCATCGGCGTATTCCACGGACTTGAAAGCGTTTAAGATTAAGCCGTAAATCTCCCGCGGTGAACGGCTGCCCTTGAGAATAAGATAAAATCCCGTAAGACAGCCCATGGGGCCCCAGTAAATTATTTCGTCCTTCCATTCGGCGTCGTTTCTCAGGAAGGTTGCGATGATGTGTTCCAGCGAATGCATTGCCGCCACATCAATTACGGGTTCTCTGTTCGGCTTTTTTAGTCGTATGTCATAGGTTGTAACCGTTCCGCCGGCAACCGTGTCAACGCGGCTTGTAAAAATTCCCGGAACGATTTTTGTATGATCTACGGAAAAACTCTGTATTAATTCCATATTTGCGGCTCCTTTCAAATTGTTTTTCGTGTTCATTATAATTTTATCATTATCAGTCAAAAATATCAAGCCGGAAGTTGATTTCGGAGCGAACTGTTTTGGCTGATATTTTTATTGACTTGCGTTTACAGGTATGATAATATAATGTTGCGGATAAAGATATAATACATAAAGAAAGGAACGTGTTTTATATGAAAAAAATCCCGGCAATTTTATTGGCGGCGGCAATGATTGTACCCATGGCGGCCTGTTCGGCTCAGCAGCCGTCGGGAAGCAATACCGAAACCAAGGCTGCGGAAAAGGCGGAGGTAAAGACAGAGGACAACAGAGAAACTGTTTATCAGGTTGCTTTGCTGCAGTCGCTTACGCAAGGTTACTATGACGGAATCATAAAGGTCAGCGAGCTCAAGCAGCACGGCGACACGGGTATAGGAACCTTTGAAGGCGTTAACGGAGAAATGATTGTGCTTGACGGCAAGGTGTATCAGGCGCTGGGCGACGGCAGCGTGCAGGAAGCGGACGATAACGAAACCGTACCGTTTTCCAACGTAACCTTTTTTGACAAGGACATTTCCGCAACGCTGTCTAAGACAAATGACATCAACGCCTTAAAGGATACGCTTATGGAAACCGTCAACGAAAACGGAAAAAATCTGTTTTATATGGTAAAAATCAACGGAACCTTCCGAAAGATGAATGTTCGCAGCGAGCTGAAACAGGAAAAGCCGTACAAAAGCCTTGACAAAGCTTTGGCAACAGACCAAAGAGAATTCAATTATGACAATATAAAGGGAACGGTTGTGGCGCTGTATTGTCCCGATTATATGGGCGGTCTGAACACTCCCGGCTGGCACTTCCATTTTGTTTCGGACGACAAAACAAAGGGCGGCCACATTTTGGATTTAGCCTTTGATTCAGCCTTGGCCGAGTTTGACTCAACGCGTGATTTTGACATGTATCTGTCGGACAATTCGGAGTTCCAGAAAATGGAGCTTTCAAAGGACGTAAGCGACGCGATTAAAAAGGTTGAGACCAACGAAAAATAAAATGCTTTGGCAAAACGCCGCGGGATACGAATTCGTGTCCCGCTTTTTTGTCGCCGCGGCCGTGTTTTTGCGACAGATTTGCGGCAGATGTATATAAAAACCGTCTTGTAAAACGCATATATTTAATATATAATATAATTAAAAGGGGGTAATTGTATGTCTGTCAAAACAAAGGCGGCGGTTTCAATTGTCATCAATACACTGATGACGCTGATAACCGCGGGGATAATTGTTTCATATTTTTTTGTTAAAAACTTTTTGATTCGTACCAATCAGGAAATATTCTATTATTTTACAACCGACTCCAATATTCTTGTCTGCATAGCCGCAATTATCATAATTATATTTGACATTCAAATACTTCGCGGCAAGCGCGACGTTATTCCCAAGCCCGCAATTATTTTTAAGTTTGCCGGCGTAGTTACCGTTATGATAACCATGATAACCTGTTTAATTTACCTCGCGCCGAAGTACGGGTTCGGATTTATCTTCGGCGGAACCTTTTTTCATATGCACCTGTCAGGTCCGCTGATGGCGTTTGTCTCTCTGTGCTTTTTTGAAAAAGGTGACAGGCTGGGCTTTTTGGAAGCACAGGTTGCGCATATTCCGTGCGTAATTTACGCGGTTATCTACTTTGTCATGGTAAATGCCGTGGGAGAAGAAAACGGCGGCTGGCGCGATTTGTATCACTTTAGTGAAAACAGCGCGTGGTATATCGCCGCTATACTGCTTACCCTGCAGGAAATAGCTATTGTGCTGGCGACGCGTCTGATTTACAATATCGGCAAACCCGGGAAAAACAATAAAAAATTATAATAGGAGGAGACGAAAATGAAATCAAGCAAAATATATCAGGCATCTACCTTGCAGGCTTTGGCTCTCGGCTACACAAAGCCTGTTATCACCGTGCAGGAGCTGATGCGGCACGGCGATACGGGACTCGGCACATTTGAACATGTGGACGGCGAAATGATTATTCTGGACGGTGTATGCTACCAGGCAAGGCAGGACGGCAGTATAGTACGCTCCGAGGATTCGGCAGGAGTGCCCTTTGCGGTTGCCGGATTTGTAAAGGACGGCAGAAAATTCAAGATGGACAGCATGAAGGATATTGCTGCGATAAAGACGGAGTTAACCGTGAGGATTGAAGAAGATTTCGGTTTAAACAGCATTCATATCGCGCGCATAGACGGCCGGTTCAATGTAATTAACGCGCGCGCGGGAGCACCTTATCGTTCGCAGCATGTTTCTTTGAAGGATATTCTTTCAAAAACGCAAAAGGACTTTAGCTTTGAACAGCTGCGCGGAACGCTGGTATGCGTGTATTATCCCGACTACATGGACGGCATAAACGCTTCGGGTTGGCATATGCACTTTTTGTCTGAGGACAGGAAGCTCGGCGGTCACGTTTTCGAAGCGTCAATGACATCCGGAGAATGTCAGCTGCAAAAAATGGACAGAATTGAAATACAGCTGCCCAGAGAAGCCGCGTTTGACACGTATTCTCTTAAAGAAGCTTCAAAGGACGAAATTGAGGAAGTGGAGCTTGGCAAAGGCTGATTTTTGCCGCGCCCGTTAAAAGTATTCTGTTCTGACTTGTAAAGGAGATTCTTATGAAAACACTTTGCGTATATTACACAAGAACGAATAAGACAAAAGAAGTGGCGGAAAGCATTGCCCGCGCCATAGGCGCCGACCTTGCGGAGTATACCGACGGCAAGAAAAGAAGCGGTTTGCTCGGGTATATCGGTGCGTGTTTTGTAACGGTAAAACGCGCCGCGTCAAAGGTTGCCTTAAAAGACGGCGTTGATTTAAAGTCCTATGACCGCATTATTATCGGAATGCCTGTGTGGGTTGAAGGTCCCTGCGCCATCGGCAGGGCTTTTATCAAAAAATACCGTGACAGCCTGCCCGATAACGTGTACTACGCGGTTACTCACATGGGCGATAACGATTATATGAGTAAGATAAAAGCAATGGACAGCCTGCTCGGCAGACCGTCCTCGGGACAGCTTTCCGTAAAAACAAAAGACAACGACTATGTAAAACAGAGCGCGGATTACGCAAAAACTCTGCTCTGAATGTGCATGGTATTATTAATCATAAAGCCGTATTTTACGTTCGTAAGTTACGCTGAACAGCAAGCTTTTGTTTGGTAATACGAAAAACTGATTCACGCGTTCCCCGTAATACGTCCCGATTACCCCGAAAGCGAACGGGTAATTGATGAAATCATCACGTGGTTTCGTAAGCATGAGGACAATAAAAACAATTAACTTTTGCAAATCAGATTAAAAACAGCTTCCGCAAAGCTTGCGGAGGCTGTTTTCTCTCTGTCGGAAATCTGTCTGCTTTCCGGCAGAGAATAGTATTATACAAATACCTAATAAAAAGCAGCCAATCTTTGCGGACTATTTTCCGCAATACTGCGTTGTCGTCCTTGCAAGGCGCCAGCCTTGCGGCGTCCTCCGCCTTGTCTTGCGAAAAATATCTTCCCAAAATATAAGTCTACTTTCTATCAGGAATTAGTATTAAAGATAAAAAATTTTTAAAAATATGTAAAATTTACTGTAATTATTGTAGACTATTATATATTTTTGTGCTATTCTTATTATAAGGATAACTGTTTAGGCTTCGGAGGTGTTATTATGAAGGATAAATTAACCGGTTTGATAAACAGGGGAATCGGCGCGTTTGATGTATTGATGAAATGTAAGCTCGTCAGTATAATAATCTTTTTGTTTACTGGTACTCTTCATATTGTCGACCCGCGCGGAGGTTTGCGCGGAACGGTTACAATGCTTTCGGCGTTTATCGGCCTTTACGCGCTGCTCTCGATAATTTGCGTCCTGACAGGCAACAACGAACAAGTCGGAGAAGGAAAAAAATTTGCAAGCGATATGGTAAAGGAAACTTTTAAAGGCGACGGAAATCCCATATCCAAAATAAGCGAGGTAATGTCGCAAAACGAAAAAATCGGAAAAAAGATGTCTGCCTCAGCCTCTAAAGCAAGATGGGATAAGCGTATGCAAATGCTGACCGAACGTCATGAGAGAAAACCAAAGGCAGGCAAGGTTGTAATGTGTATTTTTTACATTATCCTTTTGGCTGCCGCGGCTATGCTGTTTATTTGGCCTGACGCAACCATCAGCACTGTTCACATAATTCTCGGCGCGCTGTTAATATTCGACGGCGGCAGCGGCATTTGGGGTGTAATCTCGGCAAGAAAAAGCGGAATACCGTTGAAAGGGCAATTGGCGTCTGTTTTGCTCAACCTGCTGTCTGTGGCAATCGGCGCGGTGTTTATTTTCCTGTCAGACGACACGGCCGATTTTACAATGGTGCTCTGCGGCATTGTGCTGGTTGTCAAGGCTCTTTCCGATTTGTTTATTATGATTCGCAACAAGGAGCTTATTTCTACCGTCAAAGACACTTTAAACGAAATAAAGCACAAGTAACAAAAGCTTCAAAACCCGACAAATATTGATTTACGCAAAAAACAGAGCGTCAACAGCCGTGTTCAACGGTTGCCGGCGCTCTTTTGATTATTTCGGTTATTATTATCGCGGCGTCGCATATTACCGGATTTCCGCAATCAACAAAAGAAATTGCAAAATTGCGGGCAATAACAAATTTATGGTTAAGCCTTGACAACAGCACCTGCCGCGGCGGACACCATACTGCGCTTTTTTAAGGACACCGGCACCCGTACAGACGACTATGATATGATATTTACGGGCGATTTGGGCGCGGTAGGCAGTCTTGCACTTTATGAGCTTCTGAAAAAGGAAGGCGTTTTTATTAAGGAAAGGCACAAGGACTGCGGCATGATGATTTTTGACCGCACCGGGCAGGACGTTCACGCGGGCGGTTCCGGCTGCGGCTGCTGCGCGTCGGTTTTGTGCTCCGAAATTTTCAACGGCATGACTCAGGGAAAATACAGCAATATTCTGTTTGTCGCCACAGGCGCGCTTTTAAGCGTAACTTCCGTCGGACAGAAAAAGACAATACCTTCGGTTGCGCATTTGGTGAACTTTACGCGAACCCTGAACCGGGATGCTTCCGAATAATAAGCGACCGTTAAGCAAAGCGTATAATATCTTGACTAATGCGTAAATCGGCACTATAATTAATTATATGCTTAAAGCTGATTTTGGAGGGATACCATTGCGCAAAATATCTGTCGCCGAATTAGCCGGTTCAGCTGAAATCGAAAAGCTTTGCCGTAAGGAAAACGGCCCGGTGTGTATTGAAGTAAACGGTTCTCCGGGTTTTGTGCTGATGAGCATTGAAAGTTATAATAAAATAACCGAAAATACGCCTTCAAACGCGGAGCTTCCCATATATGAAAGTATACAGGAAAAATCGGGAATGAAGCCCGGCAAGGTCTATATTTACAACAGAAAAACGGCTGAAACCAACAGGAAATTCGAATCTCCGCAAAGATACAATTCCGAGCCGATCGGTTCGGCGCTTTATGATTCGGACACAGGTAATTTTCATATCGTACCCGAAAAGTACAAGGAGCATTTATCAAAAATCACAAGCGTCAGGGACGCCGTGTTTGATGAACTTGCCCTGCAAAAAGACAAATGCGGCTTTGAAAGGCTGTTTAAGGGCAAGGGCGGCAAAGGAGCGCTTCAAATTGAAAAGTATGTGGGCGTTGAGCACAGCGGATACACCTATCTTTTGTGCTTTGAACGCCTGTATACTCACAAAAAAACCGTCAACTGCCTTCTCGGACTTTTTCAGTTTTACAAATATCCCCGCGCGGACAGGAATATCAATACGGTGAAGCGAAAAACGAAGGAAAGAAAAACCGTATTTACCGAAATATGCTATCCCAATTCGTTTAAGGACGGCAAAATCAAAACCGTGATTTCCGAAAACGGAACGGAAAAACGCGGGCATACCGTTTACAATCCCACGGGGCTTAGCTCTGTTTTTGAAACCGAAAACAATAAAAAAGCCGTGAGCGATGTATGCCGCGCCTTTATCGGCTTTATTAATGAGGATAATGAAACCGGCTGAGTACAAAAGGGAAATATTTAAGGTATTAAAAACATAAGAGGTGATAAAACATGTTAACAGGAAAAACAGTTGTGCTTGGCGTAACAGGCAGCATTTCCGCCTACAAAATTCCGAATCTTGCAAGCGCGCTTGTAAAGCTCAACGCGAATGTTGAGGTCATCATGACAAAAAACGCGGAAAATTTTATTACCGCAACCGCGTTTGAAACTCTTACAAAAAACCGCTGTCTTACCGAAACCTTTGACCGCGCCGACGTAAGCGAGGTTAAGCATATAGCGGTGGCGCAGCGCGCTGACATTATTTTAGTTGCGCCTGCCTCCGCTAATATTATAGCCAAAGCGGCGCACGGTATCGCGGACGACATGCTCAGCACCACTCTGCTTGCGGCGAAGTGTCCGGTGATGTTCGCGCCGGCGATGAACGTCAACATGTTCACCCACCCTGCGGTGCAGGACAATTTAAAAATATTGGAGAACCGCGGCGCTACGGTAATTCAGCCCGACAGCGGACACCTTGCGTGCGGAGACACCGGAGCGGGCAAGCTCCCTCCCGAGAAAACCCTGCTGGATTATATCCTTAAGGAAATCGCCGCTAAAAAGGATATGGCAGGCAAAAAGGTGCTTGTAACCGCGGGTCCCACGCGCGAAAGCCTTGATCCGGTTCGTTTTATAACAAACCATTCAACCGGAAAAATGGGTTACGCTGTCGCAAGGCAGGCAATGCTTCGCGGAGCCGACGTAACATTAATCAGCGGACCTGTAGACATTGCTCCTCCTCCGTTTGTGAAGTTTGTTCCCGTGCAAAGCGCGCAGGAGCTTTTTGAGGCGGTTAAAAACAGCTTTGAAGAAACGGACTGTGTTGTAATGACCGCTGCCGTAGCGGACTATACGCCTGCAGAAACCAAGCGGGAAAAAATCAAAAAATCGGACGACGGATCCGATTTAACTCTGTCGCTTAAGCGCACGACCGACATTTTGCAGTGGCTCGGCTCAAACAAAAGGAAAGGACAGCTTGTGTGCGGATTTTCAATGGAAACCGAAAACGTGCTTGAAAATTCACGCAAAAAGCTTCTAAAAAAGAACGCCGACATGATTGCCGCCAATTCGATAAAGGATGAGGGCTCGGGCTTCGGCACCGACACCAACCGCCTGACCTTGATTACCGGGGACAATGTAACCGACCTTCCGCTGCTTTCAAAGGAATCCGCGGCGGACAGGCTTTGGGACGCATTAATGAAAATTCAATAAAATAATACAGCGTAAGCTACAGGGAAATCCCCGTGAAGCTTACGCTTTTTATATGCCGTAATCAGTAGATTCCCTGCACCGTGACTTCGCCTGAGTTTACGGTGCAAATTGTGCCGTCGGAAAGCATAATATTAAGCTCTCCGTGTCTGTTCAGGCTGACCGCCATTCCGCTTACACGGCGCGTGCCGCGCATAAACGTAACGTTTCTGCCTATGGTGGCGCAAAGACTTGTGTACTCGCCCAGCGCGGTGTGTGAAAGCTCTAAATCATTGTTTAAAAACTCGTCCTCAATCTGCTTAAGTACACGGGCAAGAAGCTTGTTTTTGTCAAAATGCCTGCCTGTTTCAAGCAGAAGCGAGGTAGCCTTGTAGGCTATTTCCTCCGGAAACACCGCCTGATCCGCGTTAATGCCTATTCCCGTGACGATGTATTCAACCGCGTCAAACTCTGCGCTCATCTCCGTGAGAATACCCGCAAGCTTTTTATTGCCCGAAATTATGTCGTTAGGCCATTTGATTTTGCAGTCAATACCGGCAAAATCACGCAACGCCTTGCACACCGCAAGCCCGGCAAGCGGTGTAATCGCGGACACCTCGCCCGGCGCGATTTTCGGTCGGAGCAGTAACGAAAACATCACGCTGTCGTCACGCTTTGACTTCCACACTCTGCCCAGTCTGCCCTTGCCGGCAACCTGCTCGCGCGCTGCGACAACAGTACCGTTTTCGCAGCCCTGCGCCCCAAGCGCTTTAAGATAATCGTTGGTAGAGCCTACGGTTTCAAGAACAATCGGGTTTTTGCCTATGATGTTTGTCTTGAGGTTTGACTTAAGCGCGGCTTCATTCAGGTGCTTCGGAGCGGCTTCAAGCTTGTAGCCCTTTCGCGGAACCGAGGATATTTCGTATCCCTCGTCTCTCAGAGCGTTAATTTCCTTCCAAACCGCCTGGCGTGAAACTCCAAGCTTTTCGGCAAGCGTCTGCCCGGAAACATATTCGTTTGTCTGAATAAGGATCTCAGGAATAGTAAGATTATTCATAGCATTGTAATCTGTTTATATTTTGTTTTTTGTCACTGCTGTCAGCGCGCGGCAGATGGCGGTGCCGAGCACCAGATTTACACCTACTTCAATAAGGGCGTTGATTGTTGCCAGCGCGAAGATAAATACAAAAATGTTGCCTGTGGGTTTGTTGCCAACCTTGGCTATTACATCGCCGTTGCTTACAAACGCGTCTTTAAAGAACAGCCACATCAATCCGAGGAAGCCTATTGTGTTAAGAACGGTGGTAAGTCCGCAGCAAAGAGCTGAGCTTGCCAGACGTTTCGGCTCGGTGTCCTTGGGCAATGCCTTAAACAAAAGTCCGGGAACCCATCCGCATATAACGCGCGGAAGAACGCACATAACGAATGTCAAAAACGGATTAATACCAAGCAGCACAGTGGTGAGCGAAGCGGACGTAAAGCTTGCGAAAAAGCTGCAAAGCCCGAACACTAAGCCCAAAATAGCTCCGTAAAGCGGTCCCAAAAATACCGCGCCGACCGCAAGCGGCAGGCAGTTAAGCGTAATTGTAATCGGACCGAAGCGCAAACTGCCTACCGTAAAGGTCAGCAGTAAAATCATCGCCGACAGCAACGCCGCGAACACGGGCTTAAAAAGCTTGGATGACATGTTCTTTTGAGTTTTTGCCATAAAAAATAACCTCCTGCTGTTTCCCCGCCGGTTCTGCGGGTGAAACGCATAATTTATTTACATCACCCTATGGGTGTTGTATGCTGTTTTCTTACATTCTTTTTGTAAATTTCATTCAGTCCTTCAAGGATGATATTTTCATCAAAAATAATCTTATGAGTGCAGTTTTGAATCATCTGCGGAGCCAGGCCGCCGGTTGCCGCCAAAACGCAGTCCTTGCCGGATTCGCGCATAAACTTGTCAATCATTCCGTCAAGCATACACGCCGTGCCGTAGGTCATTGCCGAACGTATGCAGTCAACCGTGTTTGTGCCTATTACCTTTTTGGGAGTTCTGAGGTCAACAGCCGGCAAAAGCGCGCCGCCCGACGTTAGCGCGTCAAGCGAAATTCCCACGCCCGGAGCGATAATTCCGCCGTGGTAAACAAAGTTTTCGTCAACATAAGCAATAACATTTGCCGTGCCCATGAAAATCATAATCAGCGGACCGCCGTATTTTTTATATGCGCCAACGCATCCGCAAACAAGGTCCGCGCCAAGCGTTTCGGGATGGTCAATCTTGAGCTCCATTCCCGTCTTTAGCCCCGGTCCTATAATAAGGCTTTTTACGCCTGTCACAATTCCAATTGCCTCGCGCAGCGGCTGGGTGACCTTTGGCACAACCGAACTGATGATTGACGCCGTAATACGGCTGCTGTCAATATTGTATATCTGAAAAAAGGTGTAGAGCTCCACCGCAAACTCGTCGCTTGTTTTTGCGCGGTTGGTTGAAACCCTCAGCTTGTGCACAAGCGTGTCGCCGTCAAACAGACCGAGCTTGATGTTGGTATTACCTACGTCAGCTGTTAAAAGCATACTTTTTCCTCCGGCTTTGCGTTATTTTGCTGTATAGAAATATACTCTAATAAAATTATACCACAAATCTTAATTGTTTCAAGGTGGATATTATGTATTTTACAACAATTTTAAAAATCGGCTAAAAGATTGTTGAATTCTTAACAATTTCGTGTATAATATTTATAGTTAGATTCATGCACCTTTCGCGGCGTTTTGTCAAAAAGGAAATGAAGAAGGGAATGGTTGTTTAAAATGGATAGTTCAGAAATCAAGCAGCTTAAAATTCTTGCGGCAAAGGCAAGAATGGGCGCGGTTCTCGGCACTTACCACGCAAAGTCCGGTCATCCCGGCGGCTCGCTTTCCGCGGCAGACATCTTCACTTATCTCTATTTTAAAGAGATGAAGGTCAACCCCGAAAATCCGGGTTGGGAGGACAGAGACCGTTTTGTGCTGTCAAAGGGACACTGCTGCCCGAGCCTTTACGCTGTTCTTGCGCTCAAGGGATTTTTTGACTGGAGCGAGCTTGAGGTGTTACGTCACGTCGGCGCGATGCTTCAGGGACATCCCGACATGAAGGGTACTCCCGGCATTGACATGAGCACGGGTTCGCTCGGACAGGGCGTTTCTGCGGCGTGCGGAATGGCTCTTGCCGCAAAGCTTGACAACAAAGACTATCGTACCTATACAGTCCTCGGCGACGGCGAGGTTGAGGAAGGTCAGGTTTGGGAGGCAGCCATGTTTGCCGCTCACCACAAGCTTGACAACCTTGTTGTGTTCGTTGACCAAAACGGACTTCAAATTGACGGCCCCGTTGAAGTAGTAGGCGGAATTGAACCGCTTGACAAAAAGTTTGAGGCATTCGGCTTTGAGGTAATCAAGATTGACGGCCACGACTTCGAGCAAATTGCCGCGGCGCTTGACAAGGCAAGAACCGTCAAGGGCAAGCCGACCGCCGTTCTTGCAAAAACCGTTAAGGGCAAGGGTGTTTCATTCATGGAAAATCAGGCCGGATGGCACGGCGTGGCTCCCAACAAGGAGCAGTTCGAGCAGGCTACAGCCGAGCTTCAGGCTGAAATCGACAGATTGGAGGGCGAGTGCTGATGGCTGAGGTAATTAAGAAGGCTACAAGAGAAAGCTTCGGCGAGGCTCTTTGCGAGCTTGCCGAAACCAATAAGGATATTGTTGTGCTTGACGCCGACTTGGCGGCTGCCACAAAAACAGGTGTATTCGGAAAGGCGTTTCCCGACAGATTCTTTGACTGCGGCATAGCCGAAGGCAATATGATCGGCGTTGCGGCAGGTATGGCGGCGGCAGGAAAAATCCCCGTCGCGGCTTCGTTCGCTATGTTTGCCACGGGCAGAGCCTTTGAGCAAATCAGAAATTCGGTTGCTTATCCGGAGCTTAACGTTAAAATTGCCGGAAGTCACGCCGGTATTTCAACAGGTGAAGACGCCGCGACCCACCAGTGCATTGAGGATATGGGCATAATGCGCGCTATCCCCAACATGGTAGTTTTGAACCCTGCCGACCATTGGGAAATGAAGGAAGCCACAAAGGCGGCAATCGCCTACAACGGTCCGGTCTACATCCGTTTGGGCAGACTGGCGATTGACAGCTTTAACGACCCCGAAACCTACAGCTTTGAGCTTGGCAAGGGCATTACTCTTCATGAAGGCAGCGACGTAACCGTTATCGCCACGGGTCTGGTTGTCAACGAAGCTCTTAAGGCTGTTAAGGAGCTTGAAGCGGAAGGCATTAACGCCCGCCTGATTAATATCCACACCATCAAACCCATCGACCGTGAAATCATTGTTAAGGCGGCGCGTGAAACCGGCAGAATTATCACTGTTGAGGAACACAACGTTGTCGGCGGTCTTGCGGACGCGGTTTGCGAGGTTGTTACCGATGAATGTCCCGTCAAGGTTACAAAAATCGGAGTTCAGGACAGATTCGGTTTCAGCGGACCCGCGTGGGAACTGCTTGACAAGTTTGAGCTTACACAGCCGCACATCGCGCGCGTTATCCGCGAAGTTGTTGCTGAGGAAAAATAATTCAATAATTTTTGTTTTTATTAAAAAATATGCGGAGCCGGTCTTTTCCGGCTCCGTTTTTTGTGTTACAATGGTTATAATAATACAGCAATGACTTTATAAGGACGTGGGTTATATGGACAAAATTTTTGATTTAATCATCATCGGCGGCGGAGCTGCCGGGCTAACCTCCGCAATTTACGCGCAAAGGGCGGGGCTTGACTTTGTTATGCTCGACACCGCTTCATCAATGGGCAGTCAGCTCACTCAGACCGACGAGGTCGAAAACTACACCGGTCTCGGAAAAATCGGCGGAATGGATTTAATTATGAAATTTCGCGAGCACGCTGCGTTAATGGGCGCGAACATGGCTGACGAAGCTGTCGGAGCGGTTTCAAAGGACGACGGAATTTTTACGGTCACCGGCTCAAAAAATATTTATAAGTCAAAAACGGTTATATTCTGCGCGG
>ODAI011934698.1_pt1 | contig 32115 bp, 15 predicted proteins | sample 1539321 | NCBI WGS metagenome assembly ODAI01 (sample SAMN02144231, study PRJEB22623) | gut metagenome | biome: sheep rumen | host: Ovis aries | place: New Zealand
AACGATACCGTCACTTTCCATGCTTCGGCGGTGAAGTACAACAAGGGCGAGATGGCGATTGACATCATCGAACAGATGCCGGGAGTCGAAGTTACGGAGAACGGGGTCTCGGTGATGAACGAGAATATAAATGCGGTATACGTTGACGGGGCGCTTCTTTTCGGAGACCAGCCGATGACAGCCCTCAACAACCTTCCCGCGGAAGAGGTTGTCTCCATCAAATCCTTCCAGGAATACGAAAACAAGGATCCCCGTCACAAGATAAGCAAGAACGAGGAGAAGCGCCGTGTGATCAATATCGAAACCAGGAGCAAACCCAAGTTCGTCACCAACGGCAACGTCCTTGTTGGAGGCGGATACGATACTGACTCCACGTACCACAAGTTCCGTTACACTCTTGGCGGAGACGTGAGCTCCAACTCGGAGAAACTCCAGATCAGCGCCCGCTTCAATCTGAACAACATCAACAACGCCGCCACCAGGATGAGGGGCAATTCCTTCAGGAGCGTTTCCGGAGGAGGATCTCCTGACCTCAGAAGCAACACCCTTTCGCTCAATTTCAACAAGAAGTGGATGAGCCCCGAGGCGAGGAACTTCGCCCTCGGAAGCGTGAGCGGGTCGTATTCTTTCTCCAACAGCTACAACGTGAGTGAATCGATTTCCGAGAGGATCTACTTCCCCAACGAACAGTATACTTCCAGGGTCAACCGCTCTTCATCCGTTTCGTCCACGACCAACACGAGGCACAATTTCAGCGTAAACGGAATGAAGTCCCTTCCCGACGGAAGAGTCTCCCTCAATTCTTCGTTCTCGCTTACGGACGGGTCCTCTTCTTCGTACAGCAGCAACTACAATTATCAGGACGACCTTCCCCGTCAGGGAACGTCCACTTCCAACAACAGGGACACGGACGGACATTCATACGACATCTCCTTCAACGCCAACAAGGGATTCTTCGACAAACTCCGTCTCAACGCTTCGGCATCCTTGTCGAAGAACTCGAATGACGGATTCTCGACCAAGATAGATACGACAACGTCAACCATTACGACGACGGTCCTCAACATAGATTCGGGGACTTCGTCCCGCAACTCCTCAGTTCGGGCCTCGGTCCGGTATGAGGTCACCGACAGGACATCCCTTTCTGCGGGTTACTCTTTCTCCAATGACTGGAGCAGTACGGTCCAGTGGGCTTACGATGTGACCGATCCCGCTACGCAGGTGGTGGATTCCGTCAACACCTACAACAGGACGAACGACAACCATTCACACAATGTGAACCTTTCGTTCAGGACCGCATTCTCCAAGGACAGGGTCATCCTCGATCTGGGAGCAGCATGGAGATCCACCGGAATCAACCGCTCCGACGCTTTCCCGGAGATGGAACCCGTCTACTCGAGGAAATTCAACGCGTTCATCCCTTCACTGAGCCTTGAGAACAAGTCCCAGATAAACCACTGGTCCTTCAGATGGAGCACTTCGACCTCCATGCCTTCAGTCGAGCAGCTCCGTCCCCGTCTCAACAACACCAATCTCTACTCTGTTTCCGCGGGTAATCCGAACCTCAGGCAGGGACGTTCGAATTCCTTCTCGGCTTCGTTCAGCACCGTCCTCAGCCGTGAAGCGCGTGAAGCAATCCGCGCGTCAAGTTCCGAAGGAGGTGGAAGGCAGAACCGTATGAGGACATTCAACGGAGATATGGCGACATTCTCGATGAACGGATCCTTCCGTTTCAACAACGATGTCATCGTGAACAAGCAGACCTATTATGCGAGCGAAACCTATCTTCCGGATTACGACTACTGGATGCCCGCACAGTCCACATTCTCATCTTACGAGAACGCTTCAGGAAGCTACAGCGCTTCCCTCCGTGCTTCGGTATCGTTCCCGATTTCAAAGATTCTGAGCGTCATCAGCGTCGACGCTTCATCAAGTTGGGACAAGACTCCTTCATACGTGAACTCGGAGCTCATCCATACGCAGAATTTCCGTCCTACGCTTTCGGTAGGGTACAGGAGCAACTTCTCCAGGAACTTCCGTCTCAACGTGAACGGCAACGGTTCATACATACACCAGACCAACACCAACGGCTCGAAGAAGGATTACTTCACTGAGGCGATAAGGGGTGGTTTCGAGATAAACAACATCCTCAAGCTCATCTACCTCGGCGGCAATTACACCAAGACATTCTCCCAGGGTATGGCTAATGTTCCGGTTAATGACAATATCCTTGACCTCAACGGAGGAATAAGGTTCGGTCCCAGGAACAACATCGACATTTCGTTCATGATCCATGACCTTCTCAACAGGACGAGAGGCTTCTCGACCTCCATGACGGAGGACTACGTCTCGAACAGGTGGACACACAATTTCGGACGTTATTTCATGGTGACTCTGGCTTACAGCTTCAACAAGAGATAGTCGCCGCTTAAAGGCGCATACGTTTTACGGCGCTCTTCCCTTCCTGACCGGAAAAGGGGAGAGCGCTGCCGTTTATGCCATACGATAATCCCCGCCTCGCCATGGGGCGGAGCGGGGAAGAGTCAAGGATTTTGTGAATAGTTTTGAGTCAGTAGTAACCTTGACGGCCTTTGTATCACCGGCTGTTTTCCGGTGTTACAGATTCTTCTTTATCACTTCCAGTCTTTCACTGTAGTTGTTTTTCAGCAGTTTGACCGCTTCACCGAAAGTCATGTTCTCGTCCCCGTTTATGATGCTGCCACCGTTTTGGGAAGCGTCCTCTGCGGGATTCCACATGCTGAAGTTCAGGATTGATGATTTCTCGAGAGTCTTTTCCATCTTGTCGATATAATCGGGTATTGTTTCAAGCTGAGGCAGCAGTTCCTCGAATCTTGCCCTTACTTTGGATCTGAATGAAGGGTCCTGGAAAAGGCGTGCGTACCATATCGATTCATCGTTCAGAAGACGTGTTTTTGCCTGCGGTGAAGTGCGGTATGAGAGGATTCCCCAGTCGAAGTCCCAACAGGGTCCGGCGATGAGTTTCCCGCCGCGGTCCTTGTGCATGTACACGCTTCCGGGATTCCCGAGCTCGTGGTTGCCCATCACTTCGAACACTATCCAGTAGTCTATGAACGAATCCACATCGATGAAAGCGGCATATCCCTTTTCGGGATCTTTGAAGTCACTTCCATACAGGGCGGCGGCCGCATCGTTCACGTACTTCTTGATGTAATTGATCTGGGTGTTGTTTATGTCGTCCTCGTCGGGATACTTGATTCCGAAAGGAACGACATCATTCCGTCCCCATATCCATTGCCAGGAATGTCCATAAGGGCTCAACCACTGGAATTTGTTGTCGAAGTGGAAGTCCAGCTCCAGCAGGTATCCTCCGGTGAGAGCATCACCTTCGATGTCTTCCGGGGCCATTTCGGTTACAGGTACACGGTTCTTGTCGACCCTCACCTGCTCGATGAGAAGGTAGTTGCCCACATGCTTTCCGTTGAGGACAAGTTCCACACTTTGGCACCTTGGAGTCCAGTCCAGATCCGTCATCGACGAGACCTTCATCGCGACCAGATTCCTCATCATCGTCCTGTCCATGAAGTTCGCCAGGAGGATCCATCTCTTGTGCTTGGGAAATCCGAAAAGCGACTGTTTGCTGTCGAATTTCACGAGGTAAGGTTTCTTGGGCCATGTCCAGGTAGTATTGCCTCTTCCCCTTATCTGGCAGGTCACTTCATCAAGCCCCTCGGCGACACCTCGCCCGTTTATCCGGAATGTGGCGTTCAGATAATCTTCCTTGGAGGTTATCTCCTGGGCGTTCTCCGTATCAATGTAGATTATGGGAAGGCCGGTCCTCACGATGATGCCTTCCGTCCCTTCCGTCTTCAGGGTGAAACTTCTGGAGTAGATGCAGTATTCCTTGGAAGTCCCCTTTTCGAACCGGAGCCCTATCTGGACTTGGTCGTTGTAGTCGTTTTCGATTCTGAGATCCGTGATGGTGGCGATGTATTCACCTTTTTCCGCGCCTTTCTCAACACCGGTTATCGAGTAGTACTCCGGAGTCTCGCCGTTGGACCTCAGCACAACCTGAAATCCCGGGGAGCTGACGTTGTAATCGAATACGTATCCGGGGTCCGTCACAGAAAAATTGAGGTTGACGCTTCCTCCCCGAGGAATCGAGAGTTCCGTCTCAACGGGCGATATTGTCTTGAAAATGGCCTCTTCGGCAATGGGTTCATCACCTTTGCAGCATGCGACGAAAGCCGCCACCGCAAGGATGGCGACGTTCCGCAAAAAGAATCGGATTTCTTTATGTTTCATTCAACAGTGAAATTGACTGGTTCTCCTTCCGCTGAATTTCCCGCTACCCAGAGCTGGAAATCTCCCTTCTCCACCTCAAAATTCATGTCCGCGTTCCAGAAAGCGAGTTCCCGGACGGGCAGTTCGAACTGGACGTGAGCGGTTTCTCCGGATTTGAGGGTGATCCTTTCGAACCTCTTGAGTTCCTTCACAGGACGTGCTACGCTTCCGACAAGATCCCTCACATAGAGCTGGGCGACTTCGGTGGCGTCATAATCTCCGGTGTTCCTCAGGTCGAATCCGACCACGATGGTATCTCCGGAAGAATACCTGCTCTTGTCGAGAGTGATGTTCGAATACTCGAACGATGAGTAGCTCAGTCCGTATCCGAAGGGGAAAAGGGGACCGTATCCGCTGTCGAGGTAATAGGACGTGCATCCGAGGGAAGTCTGTCCAGCTGCGATGGGAATATCCTCAAGGAGGGTTTCGGTGCCGGTGTTGGGACGGCCGGTATTGTTATGGTTGTAGTACATGGGAGCTTGTCCCGCCGTTCTGAGGAACGTCATCGGAGTTTTTCCGGAGGGGACGGCTTCTCCGCAAAGGAGCTGGGCGATGGCCGGACCGCCCATCGTCCCGGGATGGAAGCTGTAGAGCATGGCGCCGCAGTTTTCAAGGTCCCTTTCGATTGTGAGGGGGCGTCCCGCCATGACGACTACCGCGACGGGCTTTCCGGTGGACGCCATTGCGGAAATCAGTTCACTCTGCGCTCCCTGAAGATCGAGGCTTGAAAGTGAGTGGGCCTCTCCGGAAAGGATGGCTTCTTCTCCGACGAAGACCACGATAGCTTCCGCACGTGAAGCAGCGGCTCTGGCCCTCTGGATTCCGGCGGTGGAATTGTCCCTGCTGTAGGAAAGGCCGGGTTCGTAGATTACGTTGAATTTGTCCTTCAGGGCCTCGAGAGGTGTGACGGTATGGTCAGCCTCTCCGTCGAATGCCCAGGTTCCCATCTGCTCGTAGGGAGCGTCCGCGAGGGGACCGGTAACGAGGATCGTTTTGCCCTTTTGGAGGGGAAGGACTCCGTCGTTCTTGAGGAGGATGGCGCTTTCGAGAGCCGACTGCTTTGCGGCTTCAAGGGCGTCGGGAGCATAGGCGTCAACGGCGGTTTCATCGACATAGGGGTTGTCGAAAAGGCCGAGGCGGAATTTGAGCCTCAGGATGTTGCGTACCGCATCATCGATTCTTGACTCCTTGATCTTGCCTTCCTTCACAAGTTCCTCGATGAAGCTTATGAAGCCGTAGGACATCATGTCCATGTCAACTCCGGCGTTGACGGATATTTCGGTGGCGTGCTTGAGGTCGGAAGCGAATCCGTGGGCGACCATCTCTCCGGAGGAGTTCCAGTCAGTGACCACCATTCCGTCGAAACCCCATTCATCCCTCAGGATGTCGGTCAGAAGCCACTTGTTTCCGGTGGAGGGGATGCCGTCATTGTCGTTGAACGAGGTCATGAGGGTCTCCGCACCGGCGTCGATGGCTTTCTTGAAAGCGGGGAAATAGACATTCCGGAGGGCCCTTTCGGTAAGACCGGTGGAGTTGTAGTCACGTCCTCCTTCCGCAGCTCCGTATCCGACGAAGTGCTTCACGCAGGAAGCGAGACCGCCCTCCTTGTATCCTTTGACCATCGCTTCACCCATCAGGGCATCGAGGTAGGGGTCTTCTCCGCTTCCTTCGGCGACCCTTCCCCAGCGGGGATCACGGGCGATGTCAAGCATAGGGGAGAATGTCCATTTGACGCCCGAAGAGACAGCTTCACGGGCGGCGATCGCGGCTCCCTTCCGGACAAGTTCGGGGTCGAATGTCGCGGCCTGGCCTATGGGCAGGGGAAACATTGTCCTGAAGCCGTGGATGACGTCCCTGCTCACCAGAATGGGTATTCCCAGCCTGGAATCCTCCACCGCCGCCCTTTGGACCGCATTGATCTCTTTGGGGTCGACGCAGTTGAGGATGGAACCCACTTCCCCCTTGGCGGCTGACTCAACGAGCCATTCTCCGCCGGAGAGCTGGTTCATTTGGCCGACTTTCTCGTGCAGGGTCATTTTGCCGAGAAGTTCGTCAATCTTCTTTTCCGTTTCGTCCTTCGGGGAGCAGCCGGCGGCCACTCCCGCGAGAAGGGCGAAAAGGATTATGCCTATCGTTTTTGTTCGCATTTTCTCTATTTCTTCTGGAAGACACGGACGTAGTCCACTTCATATGTGGCGGGAAGTCCGCTGTCATTTGTCTTTCCACCCATGTTGCCTCCCCATGCGAGGTTCAGCTTGAGGTAGAAGTCCTGGTTGAAGGGCCAGTGGCTGTACCCCTGACCATCGTTCTTGAAGGTGAGGTGCACTTTCCCGTCAACGTAGAATTTCATCCATTCGGATGTCCACTCCAGTGCGTACACGTGGAATTCGGAAGCGGCGTTCGAGATGGACTCGACATGGGTCTTCTGGGTTCCGGCGGGCCAGTTGAAGGCATCGCAGTGGATGCTGGATGACACCTTGTTCTTGCCCTGGGTTGAGATTGCGTATTCCATGATGTCGATTTCCCCGTCCTTGGGCCAGGCGGTGAAATTCTGCGGCATCATCCAGAATGCGGGCCATGAGCCTTCGAGGTCGGAAACCTTAAGCCTCGCCTCGAACCATCCGTAGGTCCAGTGCTTCTTCGTATTCATCCTGATCGAATACACCTTGCCGTCTATGTTGCGGGCCTGGATCTTGAGCGTCCCTTTCGAAACGGTCGCGAGTTGGGTTCCGTTCTGGGAGCCGGCGACGTAGGTCTGGATTTCGTTGTTGCCCCAGCCGCCTCCGCCGGTTTCGTACCACCATTCGTCCTTGGAAGGGGCGTCGCCTTCGTCGAACTCATCCTGCCAGACCAGCTTGTAGCCTTCAGGGACGATGATTTCGCTGCTTTCGTTGAAGCCCTGGGTGATGGTGTATTCCTTGCGCAGGGCACCCGACTTGAAAATGAGGGGAGCGGTCCTGGGCTCGGTTCCTTTGTTTTCCTTCAGCGTGAGTTTTACCGTAGTCGTGCCAGAGATGCCTCCGCTGGGACTTACGCTCACCCAGTCGGGACCTCCGTCGATGGCTACGCCCCAGTCCTTGTTGCATGTCACCGTGAAGGTGGGAGTCTGGGCGTTGTAGTCGAAGGTGAAGGATTCACTGGAGAGGGTGAGGGTAGCGGTCTCCGGCTTGGGTTCCGGAGTCGCCCCTTTGGAGCAGCTGAAGGAAGAAAGGAATGCCGCCGCGAGCAGCAGCATTCCTGTCAATATGCATCTTGATCTCATCATCATTCTACTTGTGTTCCTGGAAGCAGATTCTTGTCGCCTCGAAAGTTGAACCTATGGGGCTGCGTCCGAGGTCGAAGATAAGCATGAGGTTGCTTGAACTTGCTTTCTGCTTGATTTCGGGCATCTCGAATGTGAAAGGAGTATCGGCCTTGAGGGCGACGCTTCCGTTGTAGAAGAAAGCGTTCACATCGTCGGCGCCTTCGGGATTGGCGGTGAGCTTGACGGTGATGGTCATGTCCTCATCGGCAAGGAGAGTGGCGCAGAAGTCATACACCTTGTCGGCGCTTGTGGCGATATTGGAAATGAGCTTCGACTGTGCCATCCACTCGGAACCTCCGACTCCTTCAGGAACCACTACGGAGAAACCGTTGTTTTCGAGAATCTCGAATTCAGGGGTGATTCCGCCGCTCCAGTCTGAAGGGGAGTACCACATTTCGGGTGTGAGGGAAGCGCTCTTCCAGAGATTGCCTTCTCCGTCAATGTCATAGCCGCTTCCGCTTTTCTCCTTGTGCTCCTGGAAGATGATGTCAGTGAAATTAACTGTTGAACCTATAGGGCTGCGGCCAAGATCGAAGATCACCATGAAGTTGTCACCGCTCTGAGCCTGTTTGATGTTATGCTTGCGGTATTTGAGGCTCTCACCGGCTTTGAGCTGTACGGCTCCGTCGTAGAAGAAAGCATTCACGTCGTCAGCGGCTTCAGGATCGTTGGTGAGTTTGATGGTGATGGTCATATCCTCGTCAGCGGTAATGGTGACTGAGAAGTCATACTCCTTGTCAGCGCTTGTGGCGATGTGGGATTTGAGCTTGCTCTGTGCCATCCACTCGGAACCTCCGACTCCTTCGGGAATCACGACAGAGAAGCCGTTGTTCTCAAGAATCTCGAATTCAGGAGTGATTCCGCCGCTCCAGTCTGCAGGGGAGTACCACATTTCGGTGTCCAACTTTGCAGTTCTCCACAGATTGGTTTCTCCGGTGAGGTCGTAGTCGGTGTTGTCGGTAGGGTCGTCACCTTCATCTTCACCGCCGCCTCCCTGTCCGTCCTTGGGACGGAAGATGAGCTGCCATGATATTCCGTCGAACTTGGCGACGAGAACCATCTTTTCGGGAGTGAGCTCCTTTATGTAGAGGTGGGTGGGAGTCGTGAGCACGGCGGGGTTGGGGAGATAGCTGAAGAAGATGCCTGCGGGCAGTTCGATGTATTCTCCGTCCTCATCGTCTCCGAGGGTGTAGGTGGATTCCTGGAACTCGGCGGGAGCGTCATAGTCGGTCTCGGTACCGTCCCAGACATCCTGGCGGTAACCGGATCCCCAGTTGACGTAGATTTCTCCGTCCTCTCCGGGGTTGAAGGTGTACTTGCCGTCCTTGAAGAAGGTGAGTTCATCGTCGGTCACGCCCCAGCTGTCCTTGTCGTGAGGGGTAGCTGACCACCAGTTGGTGGGGTTGGAAACGGATTCACCGCAACCCATGTATCCGGCGGTCTCGTTGTCGATGACCCATGTCTTGCTCTCTTTGCCGTACAGGGGATCTTCCTTACCCTCGATGGACCCTTCGGGAACGAATTCGTAGTACCAGGAGATTCCGTCCTTGTTGGAAGGGGTGTAGACTGTCGACATGAGCTGGAGTTTCTTCTTCATCTCGGAAGACTTGGTCTCCATGACCATGAAGCGGGGATTCTCGACCGCGCTCTTGTGGGGAACGTATGAAAGGATGCTTCCCTGCTCGAGCACGAGGTAGATTTCCTCGATGCCCGCGGCGTTCCATTCGTTCTCGAAAGAATACTTTGTTGTCTTCTCCTCTGCGGGGAAGAGATAGTCGACTCCTTCGTTGTATTCGCTCATGTATTCGGAACCGGTGTTGGCGTATGCGAAGCCGTCTCCGGGATGGAAGGTGTAGTTGCCCTCGCTGTCGAATGTCATCACGTCGTCATAGAGGAATCCTTCCTTCTCTCCGGCCTTTGCCTGCCACCACTCGAGGGGGTTGCCGACGGAGCCGCAGCCGAAGTGGTTGTCAACAACGCTGTTCCAGATCCAGTTCTGGGTGGAACCTCCGCTGATGGCTTTGACGTAAGGGGCGGGGTTGAACGGGTCGCGGTAGGTCTCGTCGAGGGAGAATTCGATGGTCTTCGAACCCTGGGAGATACCGTTGCGGTTCATGGCCTTGACTTCCACGGTGTGCTTTCCTTCGTTGCGGAAACGGAGACGCAGGTCGTTGGTCTGATAAGCGTATTTCTTGCCGGTCACCTTGGCGCCTGAAGCGTCATCGATGGGGTCCGTTGCTTCGAAGATCCAGACCGGAACCACTCCGGTGTTGTTCATCTTGAATGTGACGTAGTTCGTGGTCTGGTCGACCGACACCGTCACGTCAAGTTCAGAAGCCTGAGGCAGCTTGCTCTCGTCGAGCGATTCGATCTGCTCGGGTGAGCAGGCGAAAAGCATTGCGGCAGCGCCGATCCAGGCGATGGTTCTTGCTATATGTTTCATTGTTCTTGTCTGTTTACGGGGTCAGATCAATAAGGATTCTGGGTGAGGGTGGTGATACTGCGGTCGATTTCGGACTGGGGGATAGGCCAGTACTTCTTCGACTCTGTCCAGTTGTTGGACCTGTACTCGTGAGAGGCGGCCGTGAGGACAGTGGCGGCGTTTCCTGTGCGGACGAGGTCCCAGTAACGCTTGCCTTCGCCTACGAATTCCAGATGACGCTCCTGGAGAACACTCTCTATTGTGCAGTCAACGGACTCGACTCCGGCGCGTGAACGGACCTCATCGAGGTAGGACTGTCCGTCCTGACCGAGGCGCTCAGAGAGCTCAGCCGCGTTGAGAAGGGTCTCTGAATAGCGGTATACCCTCTGGTTGTTTCCGTAGTTGAGGTTGTCGGAAGCGACGTAGCCGTGGTTTCCGCCTTTGCGTGCGATGTACTTGTTGAGGAACAGACCGGTGGCCTGCCAACGTGCGGTACCCCAGTCGATCTTGTCACGATAGTCGAAGATCGTGGCGTCACGGCGGGTGTCACCTTCTTCGAACATTTCGAAGGTCTGGACCCTTACCGGCTCGAATCCCCAACCGTCCTGATAGACGTCGGTGCCTCCGGGGATACCGATGAGTACGGGATAAACGCTACCACCGGTACCGTTGGCCCAACCCCAGTCGCGGACACCGCCTTCACTTTCGTAGTTGATCTCGAAAATGGACTCTGAGTTCCACTCGCCTTCCTCGAGGAAGATCTTGCCGAAATCGGAAACGAGGGAGTACTTGCCGCTGGAGATGATCTCCTTCATGTAATTGAGGGCGGTAGAGTAGCGGCTCTGGTCGTTCTGGTACATTACCATCTCGGTGTAGAGCATGTATGCCATGGCGGTGGTGACTCTTCCTTCCTCGCCTGCGCCCACCTTCATGGGAAGGGCCTTCATTGCGATAGCGTCCTCGATGAGCTTTATGACGTTGGCGTAAACGTCGTCAGCCTTCATCTGCTCGGCGGAGTAGCTCTGGTCGGCGGTGAGGTTTTCGTCATAGTAAGGGATGTTTCCCCAGAAGTGCCACAGGACATTCCAGTAGAAGGCCTTCAGGATCATGCACTCGGCGATGTACCTGTTCTTCAGTGCGGAATCCATCTCCACGTTCGGGGCTTTGGCCAGAACGATGTTGGCACGGTTGATCCCCGAATATGCGACTGTCCATATCTGGTTGGGGACGTCGTTGGGGGTGAGGGTGTAATAGTGGGTCTTCACGAGGACCGGCTGGTCACCTTCTGAAGATCCTCCGCAGTATACGTCGTCAGCCATGATGTCGGACACCATGTTGAGGGCGTCGTACTGACCGAAATAGTCGAACCACTGGAGAGGGTCATAAGCTGCGACCACTCCTGTAAAGAGACGCTCTTGGGAAACGTAGTAGTCGGCCTCGAGAACGGAACTCTTCGAAGGGACATCGAGCCATTTCTCCCCGCAAGCGGAAAGCATCAAAACAGCTGCTGCGACAGTCAATATCTTTGTTTTCATATTCACAATCATATTAGAAGGTTACGTTGACACCGACAGAGTATACACGGGTCTGGGGGTAGACACCACGGTCGATACCGAGGGAAGTTCCACCGGAAGAGGTTTCAGGATCGAATCCGCTGTACTTGGTGAGGGTGAAGAGGTTGGTTCCGGATACGAACAGCCTCAGGGAGTTGATCATGATCTTTTTGGTGAGATTCTGGGGAAGAGTGTATCCGATCTGAGCGTTCTTGAGGCGGAAGTAAGCCGCATTTTCGACCCAAAGGTCAGAAGAACGCCAGTTCTCGTTCTCGTCCACTGACTGGGTGTAACGGGGGAGGCGGTTGGAGGTGCCTTCACCGGTCCAGCAGTTGAGCATGTACTTGGGGAGGTTGATGTAGTAGAGGTCTGTACGGCGGATCACGTTCATCGCCTGTACGCCGGCTACACCCTGGAAGATGGCGGAGAGGTCGAAGCCTTTCCATGAAGCGTAGATGTTGAATCCGTATGTCCAGTCAGGCATACCCTTTCCTATCATTGTACGGTCATCGTCGTTGATGAGACCGTTGCCGTCCACGTCGACGAAGCGGGTGTCACCGGGCTGTGCCTTGGGCTGGATGAGTCCTCCGTCCTTGTTGACATAGCTGTTGACCTCGTTCCAGTTCTGGAACACGCCGTCGGTCTTCCATCCGTAGAAGAACGGGAAAGGATATCCGTTCTCACCGCGGGTGAGGGTTCCGATCTTGTGGGAGTCGTAGTTCGCGAAACCGGTATCGTTACCGAGCTTGATGAGTTCGTTCTTCAGGTAGGTGGCGTTGGCGCCGAGCTGTACGAACAGATCCCTGAAGTTGTGCTTCCAGCTCATCTCGAATTCCCAACCGCGGTTGTCCATGATACCTACGTTGCCGGTAGGTGCGGAGTCACCGGAGTAAGCGGGGATAGGCATGGTCATGAGCATACCCTTGGTACGTTTGCGGTACCAGTCGGCGCTGAAGGTGAGGGCGCTGCGGAAGAAAGCGAGGTCGATACCGAGGTCGGTCTGCTCCGATTCCTCCCATCTGAGGTCAGCATTGGCGAAGCCGTTGGGCTTTGCTCCGCTCACGACTGTTGAAGTGCCGGCTCCGAAAGGATAGTTGTTACCTGTTGAGATGGTGGTTGTGAAGCGGTACTGTCCGATGGACTCGTTACCGTTCTTTCCCCAAGAAGCACGGAGCTTGGCGGTTGAGAGCCAATCAAGACCGGCATCCTTCACGAAGTTCTCGTTGGTGATGTTCCAACCGAGGGAGAATGAAGGGAAAGTGGCGAAACGGTGGGAAGGACCGAAGTTCGAGGAACCGTCACGGCGGACAGTGGCCTGGAACATGTAACGCTCTGCGTAGTTGTAGCTGAACCTGGCGAAGAGGGATGAAATCCTGTGGGGGCTGTAAACGCCGCCGCTTGCGGACATGTCACCGTTGCTCTGGGTTCCGGTGGTGAAGCCTATACCTGCACGGTAGGGGTCTTCCTCGACGAGATACTTGTTGCTTCCGGAGAGGCTGCTTCCCATGTTGCTCTGGGCTGACTGTCCGAGGAGGACGGTGAAGCTGTGGTCACCGATCTGCTTGTCGTAGGAGAGGGTGTTCTCGAGCAGCCAAACGAAAGAACGGTTGAAAGATGAACCGGCGTCGCTGTAGTCCCTTCCGCTCTTTGATGAATAGTAGTATGCGGGAGTCCACCAGTCGTTGCCCCAGAAGCTGAGGTCACCGCCGAATGAAGTCTTGAACTTGATGTTGTCCCATATCTGGGCCTCTGCCCAGAAGTTGGTGACGAACTTGTCGGAGTTGCCGACGTTGCCGGGCATGGAGAGTTCGGCCAGAGGGTTGTTCATCTCATTGTAGATGACACCGTCCACGATTGTGAAGGCGCGACCGTTGCGGGGGTCTACGCGTGCTGTGGGGTGATCTGCGAGAACAGCTGCGGTCTCAGCCTCGGAATACCAGGGGTTGAGGGTAGGTGCCATACCGAGAGCGGAACCGAGAGGTCCACCGAACTCGGAGTTGGTAGTGATACCGGTTGACTTGGTACGTGAGTATGCGAGGTTCACACCTGCGGTGATCTTGTTGAGGTATGTCCTTTCTGAAGCCTTGTCGAGGAGATTGTAGTTGGTGTTGGTGCGGATGGTGAGACGTTTGTAGTTCGAACGGTCCCAGTTACCTCCGACGATACCTTCCTGCTCGTTGTAACCTACGGAAAGATAGTAGTTGACGAAGTCGTTTCCGCCGCTGACGGACAGCTGGTGTGTCTGCTCGGGGGCGTTGAAGTTGAAGATCTCCTTCTGCCAGTCGGTTCCTTCTCCGAGAGAATAGGGATCAGCGTAGGGGAGAGCCTTTCCGTCAGAGAGCGCACCGCGGTTCATCATCACGGCGTACTCGGTGGCGTTCATCATGTCGTAAAGCTTCCAGGGGTTCTGCCATCCGTATGTGAAATCATACTGTACGCGCGCGGAACCCTTCTGTCCCTGCTTCGTGGTGACGAGGATGACACCGTTGGCCGCACGGGCACCGTAGACGGCGCCTGAAGCCGCATCCTTGAGGACCTCGATGGAGAGGATATCGCTGGGGTTGATGTAATCAATTCCACCGCCGATCGGCATACCGTCCACAATATAGAGAGGGTTGCTGTCGTTGATGGTTCCGATACCACGGATACGGACCTGGGAAGATGCACCGGGCTGTCCTGAAGAAGCGGTTACGGTGACACCGGCGGCGAGTCCCTTGAGGGCGTCGTCGACGCGTACTGAAGATGTCTTCTCGAGGAGTTCGTCGGAGACTTTGGCGATCGAAGCGGTGACGACACTCTTCTTCTGGGTACCGTAACCGATGACCACTACGTCATCCAGCAGCATGGTGTCTTCCTTGAGTACGAAGTTGATGACGCTGCGTCCTGCGACTGCTGCGGTCTGAGTCTCGTACCCGATTGAAGAAACTTCGAGAACTGCATTTGCGGGGACACGGTCGAGGGTGTATGTTCCGTCGAAATCAGTAGTTGTTCCGATGGTTGTTCCCTGTACCATGATACCGGCACCGATGACGGGTTCTCCCGCTTCGTCGGTGACCGTACCCCTTACCAGTTGGGCGAATGCGCTTGTGCATCCGAGGCCCGCTGCCATGAGAAGAATCATGGCGATTCTGTAGCAAAGGTGTTTCATTAGTTGATACTTGAGTTGATGTTATTGTTTGTGATTGGTTGCCTTTGTGTCGAACGGTCGTCGTTTGACGGAAGCAAATCTAAAACGATTCTTCCCAATTGTGTGCATCCTTTCCCGCGTGCGGTTGATAAAAGGGGATTCAGTGGGGAAGAATTGCATCAAAGTGGATTGATCATCAATATGTTATGGTGTTTAAGACGTTTTAAAAAAGTGGACACCTTTGCTGAAAGTGTGTTTTCTAAAATATTTTAAGTGGAAGACTTCGGGGTATAAGTATCAATTCAATCCATTATATATCAATGGATTGAATTATTTGGGAAGTGGCTTAAAAAGTGGATTTTGAGTGGATGAAAAGTGGTTTTTGCTTTCCACTTCAGGCCCCGAGATGCCTCACTTTGTCTTCGAATTCCTCCTTTTCTCCGATGGCTCCTCTCTTGATCTGAGCCCTGTAGTTGTAGATCGTGTTCACCGAGTAGCGTAGAAGCGAAGCGATCTGCGAAGATTGGGTGATGCCGAGTCGGATGAGGGCGAATATCCTAAGTTCGGTGGTGAGGAGCTCGTCCTTCTTGGGCTGGATTCTCTCTTCGGGCTTGAGTAGGGAATTGAACTGCTCAACGAAGTTGGGGTAGAGTTTGAGGAAGGCCTGGTCGAAGAGCTTATAGAATAGGCTCAACTCCTCGTCGAGAAGTTTCTTGGAGGAGATTTCCGCGAGTATTTCGTCATATTGTCCGTTCACGATCATCTTCCTCACGGAGCTCTGGTATTTCTTGGTCTTCTCGATGTAGTCCGAACTCAGACTCACGAACATTCCGATGTATTCCTCTTTCGCGGCATTGGCTTCAACCAGTTCGGAGTTTGTTCGGGTGAGGGCTTCATTCACTTGCTGGAGAGATGCGGAGAACTCCTGGATCTGGGAGTTCATCTGGCGTATCTTCACGTTCAGCCTCCTTTGCCTTCTGTACGCATGGAATGTCCAGAAAGCTGCGGCGAGTGTCAGGAGACCCAGAACCGAAATCACTGTCATGAGGATTTTGTTCCTCCTGTCCTGCTGCGATCGGAAATCCTCGTATCCCTTCTGTATGTCGGGGAACACTTCGGCGATCTGCCACTGGCGCAGCCAGGCGTCGTAGAAGCGGGCATCGTCGAGGGATGTGCTTATATATCTGAAGGCCCTTTCCAGTTCTCCGCTGAGGAACAGTTCCTGAGAAAGGCTGCAGAGCGAGGCGTTGTCCTTTGTCGCGGTCTTGAGGTCGGCGATGGCCGAGCGTATGAAGTATGAGTTCATTTCCTCGCGGCGTTCCAGCTGCTCGCATATTCGGGCCTCGTAATAGGTCCAGTTGGCGTATTCGTGGGAGTCGGGGGAGAGTTTCGCGATGAGGTTCTTGCAAAGGAAGTCCGCCTGGCCCCAGTTCTGGTTTTCCATGGCCTGGCGAACGGCGATTCCCTGGTACAGGACCGAATTCTCCGGGGCCGTAGACAGAATGGCATTCCGGTACCATGCTATTTTTGAAGCCATCCTGCCGTCGGGGTCTTCACTGCGGAGATAGTCGCGGTAGTCGTACCAGAAGCGCTGCTGGGCTTCCCAGTAACGGAGTTTCTGCTCGTCCGAGAGGATGGTGGTGTCTATCTGGCTTTGGAGAATGTTGCTGGCCTCAAGGTACATTCCTCCGGTTGCGTTCACCATCGCCCTGGATATGAGTACTTCGTTGATGAGGTTTCTGTCACCGAGTTCCCTGGCCGCCGCTTCCTGGCCTTCGAGCGCTTCGCTGGCTTTCGCGAAATTGTAAGTCATGTACTCGTCGTAGAGCTGCTTGTATATGGAGTAACGCTGTTCGGCGCTTATTCCCCTGGAACGTAGAGGGTTCTCGATGGTCTTTATCCTGACTTCCTTCTCGGAAACGTATTTGTCCGCTTGTGAAATTGTCTCGTCGAGTTGCTGCAGAAGTTCCTCCAATGACTGCGCAGTCAACGGAAGGGATGCCGAGAGGATGCTCAGCAGTATGATTATGAATTGTTTCAAAGTAGTCGTAGCTCACGGGTTGTTTGCAAATATACTGCAAAAAATACATAAAGTGAGCATCGGTCGGTGAGCGGCGAATGCTATATGGCACTGGGCGGAATGCCGAACTTGTTCTTGAATGCCCTTGAGAATCCGTTGAGGGTCGAGAATCCCACGTTGTAGGCGACTTCGCTTACGTTGTAGCGGCGGCTGAGGATCATCTCCCTGGCCTTGTTGAGGCGATAGTTTATGAGGAACTCCTGAGGGGACATGCCTGTTAAGGTCTTCATCTTGGAGAAGAGGCAGCTGCGGCTCATACCTACATTTTCGGCGATCGCGGAGACATTGAACGATTCGTCGGAAATCCTTTCCTCCATCATGGCGTAGATCTTCTCGAGGAACTCCTTGTCGTTGGGGTTGATTTCCAAGGAAGTGATAACCTTTTCGGTATTGCCGTCGGTATTGTCTCCCAGGATCTTCTGGATTCGGCGGCGGTTACCCATTATGTTGTCGATAAGTGCGAAAAGTAATTGCGGGTCGAAAGGCTTCTGCATATATGCGTCCGCCCCGGCACCCAGACCTTCCAGTTCATCCATTTTGCCGGATTTGGCGGTCAGGAGAATTATCGGGATATGGCAGTAGTCGGGACTGGATTTGAGCTCCCGGCAGAGCTGGTATCCGTCCTTGTAGGGCATCATTATGTCACTTATCACAAGGTCCGGGGCGCTGATCCTGATGAAACGCGTCGCTTCGTCTCCGTCGCAGGCGAGCATCACGTTGTATGAAGCGCCCAGAAGGTCATGGAGGTATACCCTCATCTCTTCATTGTCTTCCACTATGAGTACGGTCAGATCCTTGTCCACCGAATGCACGGGGACGCTTTGTGTAAGTCTGCCGGTGGACTCGGTGGGAACGTCATGCCAGATTTCCGCGCCTTCGTAGGCCTGCTTCTCGCATGGTATTACGAAAGAGAAGACCGCACCGGAAGGTTTGTTTTGGGACACTTTTATCGCTCCCTTGTGAAGACCTATGAGCCGCATTACGTGATTCAACCCGATGCCCAATCCTTCGGGGACGGAGCCTCCCACTTTGTTCCTAACCCTTTCGAATCTTTGGAAGATCCTCTCAAGATCTTCTTCGGCTATCCCTATTCCGGTATCTTTGATGGTAACTTCCGCATATTCGCCGGAATAATCTCCGTCTCCTTTGAGTTTGTCGTATTCCGCATTGGCGCTGTCTGAACTCAGTGGCCGTATCCTAAGCGATATGGAACCTTCTTCCGGAGTGTATTTGACGGCGTTGCTCAGGATATTGAAGAATATCTTTTCGATTTTTTCGCGGTCACACCATACCTGGGTATCTTCTTCGGATGAGGACTCCCACTCGAGAGAGATCTTCTTTTTGTCCAGGATGTATCCGAAGTTCTTCACGATATCCTTCAGCATGCTTTCCAGATTGGTTGACCGGACGGCGAGCTGTTCCTCCGAACTTGACAGCCTGTCGAAATTCACCACCTGCTCGGTGAGACTCATCATCTTTTCGGCGTTGCGTTCGATCAGGCGCACGAGGTGTTTGTCATGCTCGTTGAGGCTGTTGTTGCGCGAGAGTTCCTGAGCCGGTCCGTAAATGAGGGAAAGAGGAGTCCTGTATTCGTGGGAAATGTTCATGAAGAACTCAGTCTTTTCGCGGCTGATATGTTCTCCCATCGTCTTTTCCATTTCCGATCTTTCGGCCCTTTCTTTTTCTCTTCGCTCACGTTTGTAAAGGGTAGTAAGCAGTATGGCCAATGCCGAGAGGATGATTGTATAGAGGATCTTTGCCGGGACGCTTGCCCATACGGAAGGCTTTATCTGCATCTCGATGAGCTCCTGGGGTAGCTGCCAGTTTCCGTCCGGGGTTTGGACTTTCACATGGAAACGGTATTTCCCGCTTTTGAGGTTGGAATAGAACGCCCTCAGGCCAGGACCCGACATCACCCATTTGTTGTCGTGTCCCTCGAGCATGTAGGCGTAATTCAGCTGCTTGCCGAGAATGAAATCCTTCGCTGAGAAATAGAAGACAACGAGGTCCTGTTTGTGGTCAAGGACTATCTTTTTGCCGAAATCCGGATACTCTGAGTTGTTGACCAGCATCGCATCCAGATTGAGGGGGATATTCTTGGGAATGTTGTGTCTTATGGGGAAAATCTCGACGATTTCCCTTTCTCCCGCGAAAGCCACCTGTCCGGATTCTCCGACGGTTGAGCATGCGATGAGGAAACTGATGCTATGCGGATAGCTTATCGATATGGGAAGGATTTCACCGTCATTGTTGATATGGAAAATGGAATTTCGGGTAGCACCCCAAGTGCCCCTGTCATTGAAGGCTATCGATCTTATCGTGTTGTCGTTCAACCCGTCCTTCTCGGAATATTCCACCGAATTGCCGGTGCTGGGATCATAGCACTGAAGACCGGAGTTCATTTTACCGATCCATATGCGTCCGGACGGGTCTTCGGAAATCGTGGAGACGGCCTCCGTTTTGACGGGAACTTCAAAGAACTGCCCATCCTCCGTATACTTGAAGATTTTCTCATCATGCAGGAAATATTTGCTTCCCGCCGAGTTGGAAATGAGCCGCCATGAGGAACCTCCACGGCTTAAAGGCCGGCTTGATGCGGTTCCGCCGCTTATCGTCCAGATGGAAGACCTGTCAATGTAACTGATACCCTCTCCGGTATTCGCCCATATCGCCTGACAGCTCTCAATTATCCGTTCACTTATTTTATTGAGTTCATTGCCATTGAGACGGTATTGGAGAAGTTCCGAGCCTGTCGTGACAATCCACAGATTGTTGTCTGAGTCGAAGCATGTCCTGTTTATCCACACCTTCTGTCCTTTCCGGTCGGGAGGAGTGATCACTCTGTATGCTCCGGTTGTCATGTTCATGAGGAAAACGTCACTGTATGAAATGACCAGAGCCATGTTTTCTCCGGCATTGTGGATCCATGATATCCTCTCTTTGGCCCCGACTTCGTTGAAGTGTACCACCAAAATGTTGTTGTTGCGGATGTCCTGGACCAGAGGATGGGCATCGGTTGAAAGCCACAGGTTGTCCTCGGTGATGAGACATACACCTGATTTGGCGTCCGACAGGGAAATATTGTACCAAGCGCGGGAGACTTCCTGCGTTGTGGTATTGATGCGGTATAATTCGCCTCCCGCAACACCGAATACGACATTGTTGTCTATCCTGTCCTCCGTAATGAAGAGAACGTCAGGATCGGAGGTGCCGCAAGATTGTTCCACTTTTTCCTTCCATTCGGGGATTTCCGATAGGTGGCCGGTATATGCGAGGATCCCTTTGTCCGTTGCGATGAATATGGTTCCATCCGAACTTTGGACCATGCCCCGGTTGAGTCTTCCTCCGGGGAGATTGAATTTGGAAGACAGTGAAAGGTCACTGTTGAGAACAAAGACTTCGGAATCGCCCGCCCGGCCGCTGGCCAGTATTTTTTTGTCGAATGTGACCAGGATGTGACCGGGGTATCTGGCATCCGGAAAGATGACGCGACGCTCTTCAGTTGATTTGTCATAGAGAAAAATGCCATCCGAGCCACCGCACACCAGGTGGTCAGCGTCATATTCAGTCATCGCTGAAATCGGATCGAACTCGGCTGAAGGGCTTCTGACGACTTTGGAATCTTTCACCAGGTTTATTCCGGCGCTGGTGCCGACCCAGATCCTGTTTCCTGTATCGGAGCTCAAGCACCATATCTTGTCATTCGACAGGGCCAGAGAATCGCCTTGGTAAAAAACGGAATAGTTGACCCCGTTGTAGCGGTTGAGCCCCCTGTTCGTGCCCAGCCACAGGTATCCGTCGGTCGATTGGACGATACTGTTTACAGTGGGGTCGGAGATTTCGATTTCGACGGGGGGACGCCATGACTGTCCTTGCGCTTTGAAGACTGTGGCGCAGGACATGAGCACAATCAAGTTGACAAAAAAAATAGGGCGTTTCCCGGACATATACCGCATTAATGGTTTGGCAAATATAATGAAATTCGGACAAAACATATATTCCCCGTCAAATATACTTTTAGCCATTGGCGTTTTGAACATTCGGAAGAATCTTCTGACGATTTCGCACTGTTTTTGGACGATTGGGAGATTTTCCTGTCTTTCAGGGAGAGTCTTTTGAAACGATTTAGTCTAATTTTGCATTTGTGAAATTGTGTGTTCCGATTGATTTAAAACATATGCTTATGTGCAAATCCAGGTATCGTTTACTTTTCCTTGCGGTGCTCTCCGCGGGGATAGTTTCGTGTTCCGGATCGTCCCAAAAGAAGGATTATTGGACTGACTTGGACTCCCAGCAGCTTTACATCGGAGAGGATATAGCAGTGGCGCCTACCTCATACGGTAAGGTGAGGGGTTATATCCTCCGAGACGTCTACACCTTTTTGGGAATTCCCTACGGCGCTCCCGCGACAGGGGAGAACCGTTTCCGTGCACCTCAACCTCCCGAGCCTTGGGAGGGGGTTCTTCCGACCGTATATTTCGGAGATTCGGCTCCGCAGAGGACCGAAGGCAAATACCGCAACACCGACCAGACTTTCGCCGATCATTGGAACTATGACGACGTCAGTGAGGATTGTCTCCGTCTCAACGTTTGGACTCCGGGCCTTGACGGCAACAAGCGCCCCGTTCTCGTATGGATCCACGGTGGCGGGTTCACATCGGGAAACGGTATCGAGCAGGACGGCTACAACGGAGAGAACATCAGCCGATACGGCGATATCGTCTTCGTTTCGCTGAATCATCGTCTCGGACCCATAGGTTTCAGTGATTTCTCGTCCGTCGATCCCAAATATGCGGATTCGGGCAATGCCGGTATCCTCGACATCGTCGCCGCCCTCAAGTGGGTCCAGGATAATATCTCCTCCTTTGGAGGCGATCCTTCCAATGTGACGATCATGGGGCAGTCCGGCGGAGGAGCCAAAGTATGCACCCTTGTAGCCATGGCTCAGACCGGAGGCCTTTTCTCCAAGGCCGTTGCCTTGAGCGGTAACATCACCGGAGCAATCGACTCCAACTACAGTTCAGGTCTGGGCGAATATATCGCCAAGAAGGCCGGCGGAATGCAGAAACTCATCGACATGCCATGGAGAGAATATCTCGATTTCGCGGACGCGTGCGCACGTGAATATAATGTTGACCACTCCAACGGAATGATGAGGGGAGCTTTCGGACCCGTCGGTGACGGATTCAACATTCCGATGAAGACATTCTATTCCGACAAGAACTGCAATTCCAACAACATCCCCATGATCTTCTGCGCGACTTCCGGAGAACTCTCCGGCAGCGAGAGGATGAGGCCCGCGGTGACCGCCAAAGCTTCCCAGGACGCTCCGGTATACCTTGCTTGCTTCGGCTTCAACCCTCCTCTTTTCGACGGGAAGAAGGGTGCGTTCCATTGCCTTGACATCTGCTTCTGGTTCCGTAACACAGACCTCATGTTGACCCACACGGGAGGAGGAGCACGCCCCAGGGCTCTTGCGGACAAGATGTCGGATGCACTTCTGGCGTTCATGAGAACCGGAGATCCCAATATCGCAGGTCTGCCCCAGTGGCCACGTTATACTCAGAGCGAAGGAGCGACGATGTACTTTGATGACGAATGCCGGGTCATCAACGCCCCTGATGCGGAAACCCTCAAAGGGGCTCTGTCCATCCAATAGACAATCTTATCTATCAACCCATATTTTATTAACTCAAAAAATAATCGTATGATTATGATGAAAGCTATTTCATTGAAGCGTCTGGCTTCGGCAGTGTGCGGCTTTTTGCTGTGCGTTCCGATGATGCTGGCGCAGAACACGATTACGGTGAAAGGTAAGGTTATCGATTCAGAAAAGCAACCCGTTATCGGTGCGGCCGTTCTGCAGAACGGAACCACCAACGGCGCTGCAACTGACATCGACGGTAACTTTACACTCACAGTTCCTTCCGGAGCTGACCTTGAGGTCTCTGCAATCGGTTATGAGACCCTCCTGGTCAAGGCAACATCTTCTCAGCTGACGATTACCCTCAAAGAGGAAAGCACTGAACTCGATGAGACGGTCGTCGTCGGTTACGGTACGACCAAGAAGGCTTCCCTTACTTCGGCTATCACGAATATCCGTGAAGAGGAACTCACCGCTACCAAACAGTCCGATGTGACCGCATCCCTCCAGGGTAAGGTTCCGGGCCTCCTGATCCACCAGGTTTCCGGTGGTGCGGGAGACTTCGATACCGACCTGAACATCCGTGGTTTCAACGGAGAGCCCATGGTCGTGGTCGACGGCGTAGTCCGTACAGCCCAGAGGCGTGGACGTGGATTCAACTACGGCGGTTACTCCAATTCAAGTTCCGCCATCCTTTCCCAGTTGAACCCTGAGGATATCGAAAGCATCTCTGTCCTTAAGGATGCTTCCGCTTCCATATATGGTATGGGAGCAGGTAACGGTGTCATCCTCATCACAACCAAGAAAGGTGCAATTTCCAAGCCCAGCGTCCGTTACTCCAACACTCTGTCATTCGGTGTTCCCTCGGCTCTTCCCAATGAGGTGAGCCTCCCCGAGTACATGAGATACCGTAACGAAATGCTCGCCAACTCACGTGCGGCAGACGGCTACTTCAGTGATGAAGAAATCGCAAAAGCTGAAAGAGGTGATATCGGTTATAAGGGAACCAACTGGCATGAGACTGTCATGAAGAAAGTCTCCTTCCAGCAGAACCATACCGTTTCAGTCAGCGGCGGTAACAACCAGACCCAGTACTACCTGAGTACCCGTTTCAATCAGGATAAGGGTATCCTCAACGGTGACAAGCTCGGTTACAAGGCATTCAACTTCCAGGGCAACCTCACCACAAAGATCACAGAGAACCTGACTGCCACATATCAGTCTTCGTTCGATTTCAACCACCGCGTAGGTATCTCCACCTCCAACTCCGAGATGAACTTCTGGTACTACGTCGGTTACTCTCAGCCCAATCTCGGACCTTACGCTCTCGATGCGAACGGAAATGATATCATCGGTCACTATTCAACTGCCAACGGTGAGCACTGGAACCCTCTCGCAATCCTCGATATCGATACGATGGGTTACAGCCAGACCAAGATGAACAGTTACAACAATAGCCTCGACCTCAAGTACGACGCTCCTTTCCTCAAAGGCCTCGTTCTCGACGCATTCGCTTCCTTCAACGTCAGCCAGCGTCAGACCAACCTTCTTGACAAGGCTATGCCTATCTATGACTATCTTACCAACGAGTTCCTCGAGAACAAGGGTACCAGCAGGTACTCCGAGTCCTGGAACAAGAACCAGCAGCTTTACGGTAAACTCCAGGCCAACTACAACCATCGTTGGGGACAGCACAACTTCACCGGAATGGCCGCAGTTGAAACAAGGCTCGGTTGGTCAAGCAATCTCAACGGAGGTAGGGAGTACGGTGAATTCTTCACACATGACACAGTCAGTTCAGGTACTACAGATACCCAGACAGCCAGCGGTACCCGCAACTCTACCGCACAGGCAGGTTACCTCGCCCGTTTCACCTATGACTATCAGGGCAAGTACCTCGCTGAGGTTTCGGCACGTCTTGACGGTAGCTATCTCTATGCTCCCGGTCACCGCTGGGGTTTCTTCCCCGCTTACTCCCTCGGTTGGAGGGTGTCTGAGGAGAAATTCGTCAAGGAGAATCTCCCTTGGCTGAACAACTTCAAAGTCCGTTGGTCAGATGGCCAGTCCTCACTGACCCAGGGACAGGCATATGCTTGGCAGCTCGGATACAATTCATCAGGACAGTATGTTTTCGATCCCGGTATTCCTATCAACGGTTACGCCAACAATGCGGCTGCTGAGACTATCCTTTCATGGCAGCATGTGCGTCTGTCCGATATCGGATTCGACTTCGAGATAAAGAACGGTATCATCGGAGGTTCCGTTGACTGGTTCTGGCGTAACATCACCGGAATCGGAGCGAACAGTATCTACTCCAACTCCGTTCCTGATTTCTACGGTATTTCTCTTCCTTCATACAACCTCAACGCTTCCCAGAATGTCGGTATCGACCTGCAGCTGACTCATCGTTATCACATCGGTAAGGTCAATTACCGTGTGACAGGTACTCTCACATTCACCCGTAACCGTCAGACCAAGATTGTCTCCACCCAGACATCCATCTACGGTTCTCATGAGGCTTACTACAAGAGCTTCATGGAAGGACGTTGGAGCAATGCTCTCAGCGGAACACACTATGAGTGGGAAGGCGGTCAGTTCGGGAACTGGGCTGACATCAATGATTACAACGTCTATACCGGCAGCTACGCCAGCGATCTGCTTCCCGGTATGTACAAGATCAAGGATCGTGACGGGAACGGTGTGATCAATAGCAGTGACCAGTATTATACATATGGAGCCAATGCTGATGCATTCGGTTTCGGTAATACCGGTAACAACCCTCCTCTGCAGTTCGGTTTGATGATCTTCATCAACTGGAAGAACCTCGACTTCAACGCTACATTCAGTGGTGCTACCATGGACCACAAGTTCATCTCCCTGTCCGGTCCTTACGGATATGGATACTTCTACAAGATGTTCGACACCTATACGGACCGTTATCATCTTGCTGACGGATACACCGATCCTTTCGATCCCAATTCCCAGTGGGTAAGCGGTTACTGGCCTGCTCTTACAACCACCTCCGGCGGTTATACTACATGGGGCAACGGTACCTACCGTTCTGTGCAGCCTTACAACTTCATCAATGCTACATACCTTCGTCTGAAGAGTATCGAGATCGGTTACAACCTTCCTCGTAACGTCATCAGCAAGATCGGCCTCAAGGGCTTCAGGGTATACGCCAGCGGTACCAACCTGCTGACCTTCTGTAACAAGCTGCTCAAGCCTTACGATCCCGAGCGTAACTTCGGTTGGATCGGTGGTGGTGGTGGAGCTCCGATCATGAAGACGTTCGCCCTCGGTGTGAATATTAACTTCTAATCTGATTGCGAAATGAAAAAAGTATTTACATATATTACTGCTCTGTTCCTCGCGTTGAGTTTCGTCTCCTGCGACAAGATTTTCGACAATCTTGAGGGTGACCTCAACAAGATGTCCGAGGACGACCTGACTTCCAGCGAGGCCGGTTTGATGAGATTGCTTTCCGTAGCATATCAGAATATTCCTATGGGAGCGTTCAATACCAATGACCAGAATACCCTGGATGCGACTTCCACTCATGGAGCTTCCTACAGTATCAGCATCACCGGTTTCTGGAACTATTCCCAGATGCGTGCTGTCAACAAGCTCTTCAACCAGATCCAGCAGGCTTATGAGAAGGGTGCCATCAGCGAGAAATTGCGTGACAACATGCTTGGTGAGGCTCACTTCATCAGGGCTTACTACTATTTCGGAATGGTCCGTGCATATGGTGGCGTTCCCATCATTGAGGAACCTCTTGATGACAAATATGACGGAGGCGAAGACATCAGCGGACTTCTCTTCCCCAGAAAGACTGAGAAAGAGACTTGGGACTATGTTCTGGCTGAGTTCGAGAAAGCGGCTGAACTTCTCCCCGAGAGTTTCGGTGCAAGCAGCTATCGCGCAAACAAGTGGGCAGCTTATGCTCTTGAGGGCCGTGCAGCTCTTTATGCGGCATCCGTTTCCAAGTATTGGAACAATGCTCCTATCGACAGCAAGTATACCGCTGTCAGGGAGAAACTCACTTACATGGAGTCTTCTTACGCCAATGCATACTACAATAAATGTATTGAAGCATGCACCAAGGTCATCAACTCCGGTGTCTATTCACTTCATGGAGGTACCTCTCCTGCAAGCGTGGCTGATGCCAAGAAGAGCCTTCAGGAGCTTTTCGTAGCCCGTCAGAACGATGAATTCATCTTCGGAAGGAGCTATGAACTCGGTCAGGCTACTTCGACCAACGGTTTTGACTACGGTAACTCTCCTCACCAGGTCCACGCTAACGGTAGCGGTTGGCAGTGGGGACGTTATTCCGTCACCCTCAACCTTGTCGACGCTTTCGATGACTATAACAGCAGCATGGGTCGTGTTGACGGTACTGTCAAGACCCGTAACGACGGTGTCGAAAACCATTATGTGACCAACCTCGGTATCCAGGGTGAGTCCGGCTTCGATCTCAATGCCGATTACATCAAGTATAACGATCCTTCTGAAGCTTTCGCCAACAAGGATGCCCGTTTCCAGGCACATGTGATCTATCCCGGTTGCACATTCCGCAACACCAAGATCATCATCCAGGGCGGTATCATCAAACCCGACGGAAAATACACCGTATACAATGATGACAAGGCTGACCTCGGTGGCAAGACCTATTACACCTTCGGTGGCCAGTTCGAGAGCGATTACTCCGGATTCCATCTGATGGACAATGACAATGCCGGTAACTGGTACAATTCCGGCTTCGGTATCGCCAAGTTCCTTGATCCTTCTTCAGCGCTCCTTTATTCGACCAACCCTTGGCCTGATATCCGTTATGCTGAAGTACTCCTCAACTATGCTGAGGCAGTCGCCGAAAGCGGTCAGGGAGATAAGGCTCTTGCAAAGAAGCTGCTGAATGACATCCGTCACCGTGCAGCCTTCAAGGATGACATCGAGCTCACTGTAGAGAATGTCCTTCATGAGCGCCGTGTCGAGCTTGCTTTCGAGTACGATCTTCCTTATACTCTCCATCGCCGTCGTGCATATGTGTTCGGAGCTTCCAACGCTGAGCGTAAGCGTTCTCTTGTTCCTATGGTTGACCTCAGGGGCAGCGAGGCCAAGTATATCCTCGTTCGTGCGAACGTTTACAACGGTGATGTCGCAATGAACCCCAATGGCTTGTACATCAGAGATTATCGCGCTTACTACAGCGGAGTCTCCAATCCTGACAAGAACCAGATCATCAAGAACCCGAGCCAGGAGTAACCTTTAAATGTATTCTAGTATGAAAAAGATATTGTATTTCATTCCTGTCCTTCTGATGGCGGTCTCATGCGATTGGTTCGAGTTCGACAACATGGATGGTTATGATGCCACCATTACAGGAACATTCGTTGATTCGCAGACTAATGAGCCCGTTTTGTTCGGTGTGGGCAGTGGAGACAGTTACTCTTTCACGATTTACGAAGAGAACTTCGTACCGGAGAAGGGTACCTTCGCACCCTCAGCACAGACATGGTATGCCCGTACAAACGGTACATATACCAATAATCTCGTTTTCTCAGGGGATTACAAAATCCAGACTCTCACATCAAGTTACTATCCTATCACCGAGCAGTTCTCGATCAAGAAAGGAAGCAACACCCATGATTTCAAGGTCACCCCTTATGGCCGCGTCAAGAATGTGAGTTTCTCATATGATTCAGCCAACAAGCAGCTTGTCGCCAAATGCGATGTGGAGCATGGAGACGCCAGCCAGACCAACGGTATCAGGGTATTCTTCATGGGAGCTCAGGACCGTTTCGTCGGCAAAGCTCACAACAACTTCACCGATCCCACCGCTTCCACAGGTTATGGTGAGCCCGGATCGTATGAACTTCGCGTGAACGTTACCGGAGGAAACAACAACGAGTTCAAGTACAGCCAGCCTCACTATGTCCGCATCGGTGTCCTGGCTACCCACTGTTCCGTGGTCCCCGCTTGGGATGAGGACGTAGTGGATATGGACAAGTTCCCTTGGGGCGAGCTCGCTTCTGACTGGAGCAACTGGAATGATCTGCTTGCGAAGACTCCTCACAAGACAGTCCATCATCCCGCTGAGTACAAGTCCGACGGTACTGTGAACCCGAACGAAATGTACAACTACTCCGCAGTATACAAGGTATCCGCTGACTTCAGCACGATCACCGAAGTAACTGATTGGGAATAACCTGATTTACGATAAAGTGGGCCGGGGGCTACTCCGGCCCATTTTGTCGTACAATTTTTGCAGTGGAGTAAGTGTCAATCTTTCTGTTTATGAAGCGTCTCCTTTTTTCTTTAGTGGCTTTGATAGCCTCGATTTCAGCTCTTTCCGCACAGGAAGGGCTCAGCATCCCTGAGGATGTCTTTTATCTGATGCCGGAGTTCGGCAGGGGAACAATAGCCTATGTCGGGAAACCTCCCGTACAGGGATCCTTCAATATCTGCGCTTTGGACGATACTATCCGCTTCAAGGACCGCAGCGGCGAGGAACTTGCTGCAGAAGAAGACGATTCCATAATAAAGGTGATAATATCCGGGGTGTCTTTCCTCAGGAGTCACGGTCATTTCTACCGCCTTTATCCTGTCAATGAGGATGTGTCTCTGGCCGTCAAACGGGATGTCCTTGTCATGACCGACAGCAAGATGGGAGGTTACGGCATGGAATCCCAGACCACATCGATTCAGGAGTATGCCACAATGACCGCCAACGGAAGGGTTTACAGGTTTGATAATGTCAAAGCCCTTCCCTACAGGATGACGGAGACCGTATACCTTTCCAAGGACAACGAGGTCCTGCCTCTTACCAAAGGGAATTTCCAGAGGTGTTTCCCTGACATGAAGGCTGAAATCAACGCCTGGTTCAAGGAAAACAAAACAGCTCCGGCAGATCAGAAAGAATTGATGCGACTCTGCCGTCAATGGGCGAAGTAACAAACTGATCCTTTAGTTCAATAACATGAAAAAATCATTTGCTGCAGCAGCGGCCATTTTTCTTCTGGCCGCAAGCAGCGCTTTTGCGCAGCAGCAGCTTTTCCAAAGCAATAATGTCAAATCTCCTGAAGTCAATCCGGATGGAAGCGTCACTTTCCGCCTGAGGGCCCCCAAGGCATATAAGGTTACGGTTTCGGGAGATTTCCTCACCGCCATTCCAGAAGGCGCCACCGACGCCACCACGACTGTAGACATGGTTGAAAAGGACGGAGTGTGGGAATATACCACAGAACCCCTTCCCGGAGAGCTGTATTCATACAGTTTCAATGTCGACGGAGTGAGGATGCTCGATCCCTCGAACGTGTACATGAACCGTGATATCGCCACCTACACGAACATCGTACTGGTGACAAGGCACAAGGATGATCCCGGTTATTATTATACCGCCAATGACGTACCCCACGGAAGTGTGGCGAAAGTCTGGTATCCTTCGCCTACCCTCGGCATGACAAGGCGAATGACGGTCTACACTCCCGCCGGCTACTATGATGCGGGCAACAAGACCAAATATCCTGTCCTCTATGTCTGCCATGGAACAGGTGGAGACGAGAACGCATGGAGCGAACTCGGAAGGGCGGCCCAGATTCTGGACAATCTCATCGCGGAAGGCAAGGCAAAGCCCATGATCGTCGTGATGCCCAACGGAAACGTCAGTTGTGAAGCCGCTCCCGGTGAATGGTCCGCCGGACAGTATGTCCCCGCCATGGGAAGCAGCAACCAGTTCGGTCCCGGAAAGGCCACCATTCCTGAGGCTTTCCCCGACATCATGAAATACATCGAGGCCAATTACCGCGTCCTCAAAGGTGCCGACAATACCGGTATCTGCGGACTTTCGATGGGAGGCGGCCATACTTTCCAGACCACCAACATGTATCCCGGAAAGTTCGGATACGTGGGAATCTTCTCCGGTGCGATCTCAGTGCCGAATTCTGAAAGAGGAAAGAGTTTTTCTGAGAACCTCGCCGCAAATACTGAGTACGCCGGCAAGATCCGCAGCGTCTTCGCGGCTAAACCCAAGCTCTATTTCATTGCGATGGGCAAGACCGATTTCCTGTACGCCTCGACGGAACAGTACCGCGGATGGCTCGATGCCCAGGGTTACAAGTACGAGTACCGTGAGACTCCCGGCGGCCATATCTGGCGCAACTGGAGACTTTATCTCACCGAATTCGCACAGAAAGTTTTCAAGTAGAAATTGACAAAAACATTCAGATATGAAGAAGATTCTTTTGACGATGGCCGCGATGGCGCTCGGATTGAGCGCTATGGCCCAGCAGTCCCTCATGGGCGGACAGACCGCAAAGTCCCCTGAAATCAATCCTGACGGAACGGTCACTTTCCGTCTCATAGCTCCCAAGGCGAGGAAAGTCCAGCTGACGGGTGACGTCATTCCTCCCATTCCCGCCGACATGAACGGAATCAGGATGGATATGCCCGCGACGGTGGATCTGGTTGAGAAGGACGGTGTTTGGGAATATACTACGGATGTCCTCGAACCGGAACTTTACTCTTATGTGTTCAAGGTTGACGGAGTCACTACTCTGGATCCTTCCAACATCTATATGTTCCGCGATGTGGCAACCTGGTCGAACATTCTCATAGTCACCAAGGAAAAGGGCGACAAGGGTGACCTTTACAGCGTGAATAAGGTTCCTCACGGCAACGTGTCGAAGGTATGGTATGATTCTCCAGCTCTCGGTCTCAACCGAAGGATGACGGTATACACTCCCGCAGGATATGATGATCCCAAGAACAAGAAGGTCAAATATCCCGTGCTCTATGTCCTTCATGGAGCGGGCGGAGACGAGGACGCTTGGCCCAATCTCGGTAGGGCGGCGCAGATTCTCGACAACCTCATCGCTGCGGGAAAGGTGAAACCTTGCATCATGGTCATGCCGAACGGCAATCCCAACACTTCAGCAGCTCCCGGAGAATGGTCTGCCGGAATGTACGTCACCAGCATGAGCGGTGGAGCCGGATTCCCTCCCGCGAAGACCGGAATGCCGGAGAGTTTCGGTGACATAATGAAGTACATCGAGTCAAATTACCGTGTGCTGACCGGACCCGCAAACACCGCTATATGCGGCCTTTCGATGGGTGGAGGACACTCTTTCCAGACATCCCTGCTCAATCCCGGGAAGTTCGGATACATAGGTCTCTTCTCGGCCGCTGTTTCCGTTCCCTCAGCTGACAATCAGGCTCAGTATTCCGAGTTCCAGTCAAAGATGAAAGCGATGTTCAACGCCAAACCCAAGCTGTATTACATCGCCATCGGTGAAACGGATTTCCTGTACAAAGCCAACGAAGGATTGAGGAATTACCTCAATGCCCAGGGTTACCCGTATGAGTACAGGGAGACTCCCGGAGGTCATATCTGGCGCAACTGGAGAGTGTATCTCACTGAATTCGCGCAGAAGGCTTTCAAATAGCCGGTCCATTTCTTCCATTTTTCATTTTCGCCGAAAGCCGAAAAGCAATGAACGGAATAAGACGCCTTCGGGATATTTCCCGGGGGCGTCTTCATTATCAGTAGATGTCGGTCTGTCTATTTGCCTATTTGAAACTTTCTCCGACCTTTTTCAGAACTTTCGGCAGGCAGCCTTTCCAGAAATCCCAGCTGTGGCTTCCTCTGCGCGTTATGAACTCGT
>ODAI013448646.1_pt1 | contig 32096 bp, 21 predicted proteins | sample 1539321 | NCBI WGS metagenome assembly ODAI01 (sample SAMN02144231, study PRJEB22623) | gut metagenome | biome: sheep rumen | host: Ovis aries | place: New Zealand
GGCGAGGCCGACGTTGTTCGAGAAGATGCAGCCGCTGCCGACGCGGCAGTCGTGGGCCAAATGCACGTTGACCATCAGCAGGTTGCCCGAGCCGATCGTGGTGATGCCCTCGTCCTGGACGGTTCCGGTGGACACTGTCGTGTTCTCGCGGAAGACGTTCTCGTCGCCGATCACCAGGCGCGTGCGCTCGCCGCCGTACTTCTTGTCCTGGGGCTCGCATCCGATTGCCGCGCCCGAGTAGAACTTGTTGCGCGCGCCGATCTCGGTGAGGCCCCGGATCGTGACGTGGCTCTGCAGCACGCATCCGGCGCCAAGGGTCACTTCCGGCCCCACGATGCAGAACGGACCGACCTCGACGTCCTCGGCCAGCCTTGCACCCTCTTCAACGATGCTGAGCGGATGAATCTTCGCCATTTGCAAAATCCTCCTGCAGAGCGCCCTATCGCCGGGCGCACATCATCGTGGCCGAGCACGCCACCGCGCCGTCCACCGTGGCCTTGCACTCGTACCAGCCGATTCCGCCCCGCTCGCGCACGAACGTGGCCTCGAAAATGAGCTGGTCGCCCGGGGTGACCACCTTCTTGAAGCGCACGCCGTCGATGCCGGCAAAGTAAAAGATCTTGTCCTCGGCCGCCTGCTCAGGCGGCAGGCGCTTCATCGCGAGGATGCAGCACGTCTGGGCCATCGCCTCGAGGATCAGAACGCCCGGCATGACGGGCTTGCCGGGAAAGTGCCCCGTGAACTGGGGTTCGTTCGCTGTCACGTTCTTCAGTGCGCGGCAGCGCGTGAGCTCTTCATCGATCTCCAGCACCCGGTCGATCATGAGAAACGGGAACCGATGCGGCAGCATCTGAAGGATGCCCTCTGTATCAATCATGAAACAATCTCCTAACACGACATCGTAACGCCTGTCCGGACGGGTCGGTTCCGGGGCGCTGGCGATGATCCGATTCTACTTAGTTTTTCCCACACTCATCGAGCCTGCGCTCAAGCTCCATCACCTTGCGGCGCAGCTCCGGCAGATGGCGGACGATCGCTGCAGAGCGCTCGAAAACGCCCTTTTCCATGCTGGGCCAGAAGCCGATCTGCACCCGCGAGCCCTGCTTCCAGACGTCAATGAGCGTGCCCGGCCCCACCATCGCCATGTCGGGGATCTCGATGTGCCCGTTGATCCTGGCGGCGCCGCCGATCACGCAGTGGCTGCCGATCTTCGTCGATCCGGCAACGCCCGTGCAGGCGGACATGACGGTGTGCTCGCCGATCCGCACGTTGTGGCCGATCTGGATCTGGTTGTCAAGCTTCGTGCCGCGGCCCACGACCGTATTCTCGATCGCGCCGCGGTCGATCGTCGTATTGGCGCCGATCTCGGCATCCTCGCCGATTTCCACGGCGCCGACCTGGGGAATCTTCACCCACTCGCCCGCAAACGGAGCAAAGCCGAACCCGTCGGCTCCGATCACTGCGCCCGAATGAATGATGGTGCGCGCGCCGACCGAGCAGCCGGCGTACACGACCACGTTGGCGTGCAGGGTCGCATCCTCGCCGATGCGCGCGCCTTCGCCCACGTACACACCCGGGTAGATGTGTGCACGCGCGCCGACCACGGCGCCCCGAGCAATCACGGCATTGGCTTCGATCAGGGCCGTGGGATCGACGCTCGCCCCCTGCTCGATGACGGCTCTCGGATGGATTCCGCCCTCGGGCCGGCCGCCCCCCATGATCACCTGCTGTGCCCAGGCAAACCAGGCGTAGGGATCGGCGGTGACGACCACGGCCCGGTCGGGCGTCTGATCGCCCCAGATCGCCGCGCGGTCGGCCTCGCGCATCACGACGACGCCCGCGCGGGAATCCTTGAGGGCCTCCCGGAGCCTGGGCTGCGCAATGAAGGCCACGTGCTCGGCTGAGGCCTTCTCCAGCGGGGCGAATCCTGTGACGGACACGTCTTCGGCTCCTGAGAGCATGAGGCTCGTGAGCCTGCCCGAGGATCTGCGGGCAATTTCCTCGGCAAGCGCCTTGATCGGGAACATGATGCAATTTTCCTTAAAAGATGAAAAACAAGAACCGGCAGTGCCCGGACCGAGAGGTTTCCTCCCGAGGCATCTGCCGGCCGCATGGGGCGGCGGCGCTCATCCCGCGCCCGCCCCGGGGGAATGGCTCCCCCTTTCCTGAGCTGTTACTTCGAGGAGTTGAGCTGACGGATCACCTCGTTGGTGAGGTCAATCTTCGGATTGACGTACACGGCCTCCTGCAGGATCAGGTCATAGTTCTGCCGACGGGCAAGATCCTGAATGATGCGGTTGGCGCGGGACAGAATGATCTGGCTCTCCTCGTTGGCGCGCTGGTTGCGCTCCTCGAGCAGCGCCCTCTGGCGGCGGGAGATGTCGCGCTCACGCTCGGCAAGATCCTGACGCTGCTTAAGACGCTCGGATTCGCTCATCGCAGCGCTGTTCTTCTCGAAATTCTGCGCGCGGGTGCGGAAGTCGCGCACGGCGCGGTTGAGTTCGTCCTCACGGGCCTTGAAGTAGCTCTGCAGCTTCTTCTGCGCGGCAATGGCCGGTGCAGATTCGGACAGAACGCGGCCGGGGTTGACGACGCCGACTTTGAAATCGGCGGCAGCAGCGCCGGTGCAGATCGCTGCGGAGGCAATCATGGCGATAAGGGTCTTCTTGATCATTGGTGATAAAACCTTCTGAATACGAACACAGTTCTATGGAGTTTATTCGGTTTTCGTTTACTTTGCCTGAAAAGTGCCTGCGGCCCTTTGCCGGCCGTCAGACACTTTCCTCTTTGCGCACGCCGCTAGAAACCCGTTCCGATCTGGAACTGGAAGCGCTGCGTATCGTCGCCCTTCTTCTTCCTGAGCGGGAAGGCAATGGAGAACTTGAGCGGTCCGAGGGGCGAAATCCAGGCCACGCCAAAGCCGCAGGAGTAGCGCAGATCGCCAAGCGAAACATGCTGCTCGCGGTAGCGGTGGTTGCCCTGGGCGTCCTTGTAGCCCTCGTAGCCCCAGACATAGCCGCCGTCCATGAAGACCAGGCCGCGCAGCGTCTTGTCGGCGCCCGGCAGCGGGAACAGCAGCTCGGCCGACATGACGAGCTGCTTGTTGCCGCCCATGTTGTCGCCGTTCGTGTCGCGCGGGCCCAGGGACGAGCTCTCGTAGCCGCGCACCGAGCCGATGCCGCCCGCGTAGAAGTTCTTGAAGAACGGATACTGCTTGTTGTTGTACGTGTCGCCGTAGCCCGCCTGGAAATTCAGGCCGAGGGTCCAGGTCTTGGTGAGCGGATAGTACTGCGTGAGCTGGTAGGTCGCGCGGTAGTAGCGGGTGTCAAGGACAGGCAGCGAGACTTCGGCCGAGAGCCTCTGGTAGCGGCCGCGGGTCGGAGCGAGCACGTTGTCACGCGTGTCGCGCGACCAGCCCAGGGGGAGCAGCGCCGACTGCGCGGTCTTGCCGTACTCATCGACGAACTGCCAGTAGCGCTCGGGAGAGGCGCTGTCCGAGTCTGCGGCCTTGGAGCGGTCGCCGCGCAGCGTGACCTTGGTCTGCTCGAAGCGCCCGCCCAGATAGATGCGGTCGTCCTCAGTGATGGGCAGGCCGAACGAGAGGCCGCCGCCCATGGTCTCATAGGCCACGTTCGACACGTCAAGGTCGTCAAGGTCGACCTTGCGGTCGAAGAGCTCCCAGTTCCGGCTGATGCCTTCGGGAGTGACATACGGCTCGCCGACCGAGATCGCGAACGTTCTCTGGCTCTTGGACGTGTTCACTTCGGCGCTGAAGGACTTGCCTGAGCCGAAAACGTTGTCCTGGGAGAAGCCTGCCGAGAGGATGATGCCGTCCGAGGTCGAGTAGCCCGCGCCGAGCGAAATGGAGCCCGTCGGACGTTCCTTGACGCCGATCTCGAGGTCGACCTCGTCGCGCGAACCTTCAACCTGCCTGGGCTCGGCGGTCACCGTCTCGAAGTAGCCGAGGCGATCGATGCGGTCGCGCGAAAGCTTGACCTTGTCGCTGTCGAACCAGGCCGACTCGAACTGGCGCACTTCGCGGCGGATCACTTCGTCCTTGGTGCGGGTGTTGCCCGTGATCGTCACATGGCGCACGTAGGAGCGACGGCCCGGATCGATCGTGTAGACGAGCTCGACCGTGTCGCTGCTCGCGTCGGCCACGGTGTCGGGCGTTGCCTTGCAGAAGGCGTATCCGAGCGTGGAGTACTTCTCCTGAATCGCCTTGGACAGGTTCGAGGCCGCCTCCGCGCTGTAGACGTCGCCCTCCTTGATCTTCACGAGCTTTTGCACTTCTGCGTCAAGCCCGAGCATGTCGCCCTGCAGCTTCACGCCGGAAACCTTGTAGCGGCGTCCTTCGGTGAGGTTGATCGTGATGAACACGTCGCTCTTGTTGGGCGCCACGGACACCTGCACCGAGTCGATCTTGAAGTCGAGATAGCCCTGGTTGAGGTAGAAGCTGCGGATCGACTCGAGGTCGGCCGCAAGCTTTTCGCGCGAGTACAGGTCGCGCTTGGTGTACCAGCTCGACCACTTGTGGATCGCAAGCTGCATCTGCTCGGCGAGTTCGTCCTCGTCAAAGAGCCTGTTGCCGACGAATCGGATCGAGGCGATGCTGCTCGCGCCGCCCTCGTCCACATTGATCGTGACGCGAACGCGGTTGCGCTCAAGCGGCGTCGTGTTGGTGCGCACGTCGATGGCGTAAAAGCCTCTGGACAGGTACTGGCGCTCGAGCTCCTGCTTGGCCCGGTCAAGCGTGGCCTGGTCGAAGATGCGGCCTTCAGAGAACCCCACTGACCTCAGGCTCTTCAGGACGGCGTCCTTGTCAAAGGCCTTGATGCCGGAGGTTTCGATGGCCGCGACGGCCGGACGCTCGACGACGTTGATGATCAGCACATCGTTCTCGGCGGAGATCGAAACGTCCTTGAACAGGCCAGAGCCGTACAGGGAATGGATTGCCTCGCTGCCGCTCTCGGCCGTGTACTCGTCGCCCACGCGGAAGGGCAGATGCGAGAACACCGTTCCGGGTTCCGTTCTCTGGATGCCTTCAACGCGAATATCGCGGATCGTAAACACCTGTGCGGCGGCGCTCACGGTAAAGACCGCCATGACTGCGGCGGCAATGCTTTTCAGATAGAAATGTCTGTTCATCGAGAAAAAACACTTGTTAAAGGCGCGTCCGCAGGGCCTGGGATCCCCCTTTTCGGCCCCCATTGCAAACACGCAGGCAAAAATTTCCGCTAGTTTAGCCCGAACAGGCGTGAAAAATCATTGGTCAGGGCGAAAACCATCAAAAGTCCCAGCAGTCCCAGGCCGATTTTCTGCGCGACCTCGAGCGTGCGCTCGCTCAGGGGCCTGCCCGTGACGATCTCCCAAAGGAAGGCCGCGATGTGCCCGCCGTCCAGAACCGGCACGGGCAGAAGGTTCAGGAATCCGAGGCTCACCGAGACCATGGCAAGGAACGAGAGGAACGGCAGCAGCCCGTAGGCAAGGCTCTGCCCGGCCATGTCGCCGATCGTCACGGGACCGCCGATGCTCTTGGGGCTCATCTTCCCGCTCACCATCTTCACAAAGCTCTCGGCGGAAAAGGCGACGAGATCCCAGACCCGGACAAATCCTTCTCCCAGCGCCCCCACGGGCCCCTTCTGGATGTGCACGAGCTCGGGCACAAGTCCGAAGCGCACGCCGATCATCCACTTTTCCTGCCCGCCCTCGGTGCGGGTCATCCGGGGCCGCAGGGACACGCGCCGCCTCTCGCCCGAAGCGCTGCGCACGAGCAGCTCGACGGGTTCGCCCGCCGAACCGTCCACGGCATCCGTCAGATCGTTCACCGCCGTCACGGGCTTGCCGTTCACCTCTTCGATCATGTCGCGGGGCGCAATGCCCGCCTCGCTTGCCGCCGAGCCGGGAAACACGCTTCCGACCATGAGGTTCTTGATGTACATCCTCAGGCCGATGAGCGCCATCGGATCGTCCTGGGTCTCGCCGCGCAGCCCCGAGAGGTCGAAGTCCACCCAGCGGCCGGCGCCCTCGGGCGTTGCAAAGCGCACGGGCACGGGATTCTCGCCCATGCGGGCGATGATCTTCCAGCGGGCGTCATTGAAGGTTTTCACCTCGGAGCCCGCAACCGACTGCATGCGCCAGCCGGCATGCACGCCAAGGCGCGCGGCCTGGCTTGCCGCGGGCGGCTCGCCCACGCTCGCCACCGGCTCCCAGGTGCCGATCATGGCAAGCGATGCGTAGATCACGACGGCCAGAATGAGATTCATGAGGGGGCCGGCGGCCACAATGGCAAGCCGCTTCCAGACGCTCTTTTTCTCAAAGGCGTTCTCGTAGGCCTCGGGCGGAACCTGCAGCCCGTCCTCCTCGTTTGCCTTGCGCTCGGCAAGCGCGAGCATCTTCACGTATCCCCCGAGGGGAATGGCCGAGATGCGCCACTCGCAGCCGCGCTTGTCGCGCCAGCGCCAGAGCACGGTGCCGAAGCCCACGGAAAAGGCAAGCACGGGCACCCCGCACCAGCGGGCCACCTGATAGTGCCCCCACTCGTGCACGATGACGAGAATGGAGATGGACAGAATGAGTCCGACGATCGTAAGCATGAATATCCTTTGCTGCGTGGCTAGATGGCGTGCCGGGCGATGAGGCTGCGGGCGGCCTCTCTGGCCATGCGGTCGATTTCGAGAATATCTTCAAGACCAGAGGGCTCTGCGGGCGAGAGCGACTCGAGCGCATCGCGGCAGAGCGCGCCGATCGCCGCAAAGCCGATTTTCCCGGCAAGAAACGCCTCGACCGCGACCTCGTTCGCGCCATTGAGAATGATGGGAGAAGCGGCGCCCGAGGAAATCGCCTCGAAGGCAAGCGCAAGCAGCGGGAAGCGCCCCGTGTCGGGCTCGCTGAAGGTGAGCGGCCCCATGCGGGTGATGTCAAGCCGCTTCACGTCGCCCGCGATCCGCTCCGGGTACGCAAGGCAGTACGCGATCGGCAGCTTCATGTCGGCCGTGCCGAGCTCGGCGACGACCGCCCCGTCGGCAAACTCCACCATCGAGTGCACCACGGACTGCGGATGGATCACCACGCTGATCCGCTCGGGCGGAAAATCAAACAGGTGATGCGCCTCGATCACTTCAAGGCCCTTGTTCATGAGCGTGGCGGAATCGATCGAGATCTTGCGCCCCATCTTCCAGGTGGGGTGCGCAAGCGCCTGCTCGGGCGTCACGCGAACGAGATCCACTTCGGGCCTTGCGTGGAAAGGCCCTCCGGAGCACGTGAGCCAGATCCGGGCGGCATCGCGGCCGCTGCTGCCCGCGGCGTGCAGACACTGGAAGATCGCGTTGTGCTCGCTGTCTACGGGCAGGAGCGTTGCGCCGCTCTCGCGCACCGTGCGCATGAGGATCTCTCCGCCGCACACGACGCTTTCCTTGTTGGCAAGGAGCAGCCGCTTGCCTGCGGCTGCCGCGGCAAAGGCCGGGCGTACGCCCGCCGCCCCCACGATCGCGTGGATCACGGTGTCAAAGCGCGCATCGGCGGCAAGCTGCTCGGCCGCCCCGGGCCCCGAGAGGATCTCGCCCTTCCAGCCCCCCTCTGCAAGGAGCGCGGCCAGCTCGGAGCGCTTTGCCTCGTCGGCAATCGCAACGGCCTGCGGGCGCACGGCCAGCGCCGCGGCTGCAAGCGCCTTTGCGTCGCTCCCGGCGGCAAGCGCGCCTGCGCGATAGCGGTCGGGATGGTTGGCGATCACCGCAAGGGCGCTACGCCCGATGGAGCCCGTGGCTCCCAGAATGGCAATATTCTGCATATGTGTTTTTTCCTTATTGCTTCTGCCTCGTGAGGCGCAGAATCGTGATCTCGTTGCGCGTGCCGATCCTCAGGGGGTATCCGTTCCAGAACTGCGTGCCGGTCTGCACGAACGCGGGCATCGCCCGGCGTCGCGTGAACGCGGTCCGCTGCGGCACGGACGGATCGGGCTCGATCCGGTACAGACCTTCCAGCAGCCCCTTGTTGAGGATCTTGGCGATCATCATCACGAGCGGCGTCTGACCGCCGTGGGTGTGCCCGGAGAGCATCAGATCGATGGGCTTTGCGGCGATCCCCCTTGCCTTGATCGGCTGGTGGATCATGAGGATCGTGAAGGCCCGTGGAGCCCCCTCGAGCGCCTTGTCCACATCAGGCAGCTCACGCCCCGGGAACTTCACGGCATTGAAGTCCGTGGTTCCGGCGATCACGATGGGCGTATCGCCCCGCATCACGACCGCATGCATGTTGTAGAGCATGCCCACGCCGAGCGTCGGCAGGAACGCCCTCCATCCCGGATAGTCGACATAGTGCTCGTGGTTGCCCTCGCACCCCCAGACGCCAAGCGGCGCCGAGAGCTTCTTCAAGGGCGCGAGGTCGACCGCCCGATCCGCGACCTGCCCGTCGACAAAGTCCCCTGTGATGAGGACCATGTCGGGCCTGGCCGCCATCGTGCGGCGCACGATCTCGGCAGTGCGCTCGGCGCGCAGCAGGGCCGAGACGTGGATATCCGAGATCTGAGCGATTCTGAGTCCTTCAAGCTCCGCGGGCAGATTTTCGATCGCGATCTCGCGCTCGTCCACCACGGGCAGCTTCATGCCGTTCCAGGTTCCGTATGCGGTGAGCGCGGCCACGAGGGCAAGGCTCGCCGCCGCTCCCCTGCGGCTTCTGGCCCAGGAGCCGGTGTGCCGCCCGCAAAGGTGCAGGATGAGCGCTGCGATGTCCCTCAGGCCCGTGATGAGCGCCATTCCGAGCACCAGCATCTGGAGCGTGTTCGCCCAGAGGAGCCAGCTCTGCGGCAGAACCGGCGCGACCATCGGCCCGTGCGTGAAGCGCAGCGCCGTCGGCACCATCGCCAGAACGATGAACACCGGGCACAGGATCCAGCGCAGCGGCCCGCGAAAGAGCGGATAGACGCCCCGCAGGTACAGAAACAGAATGATCAGCGGAAAAATGACGGTGAATCGCATGGAGTGCTTTCAGGCCAGGTTAGTGCGCAACGCGCTCGCGGGCTGGAATTGTAAGGCGCACGCAGGTTCCGGACGGCTGCACGGGGCTCACTTCAACCGTGGCCCCGATGCGCGAGGCGCGCTCGCGCATGATGTTCATGCCCACATGGGTCTTCTGCCGCTCGGCAAGCAGCGCCGGATCGATGCCCTGCCCGTCGTCCGTCACGCTCACGACGTAGTCCGCGCCGCTCTCGATGTCGATGCGCACGCGGCTTGCCCTGGCGTGCTTGCGCACGTTTGAGAGCGCCTCCTGAATGATGAAGATCACCTGCAGGCGCTGCCGGGGACTCAGGTCCTCCTGATTGCCGTAGCTGGGCACCTCGACCCGGCAGCCGGACTGCGCCTCAAAGCGCTGCACCACGATGCGCACCGCCTCCCGGAAGCTCTCCGAGTGGAGCCGCTCGCGGAAGTTGAGCAGAAGCTCGCGCACGTCGTCGTAGCTCTGCTGCAGGCCTTCCTTGATGAGCTTGAGGGAATCCTCGACAAAGGGCCGGTCGTTCTTTCTGAGCCCATCCTCGAGGAACTGAACCTGAAGATTCAAAAAGGAGAGCGTCTGCGCGATCGAGTCGTGCAGCCCCTGGGCCATCAGGTTGCGCTCGTGCACCACGGCGTACTGCCGGTCCTTTTCGATGAGCCGCTGATTGTCGATGGCAAGCCCCAGGTGCGAGCCAAAGCTCTCGAAATGCCTGCGGCTGTCGGCATCGATCGCCGAGAGCGTATTGGAGTAAAGGATGAACACGCCGAGATCCTTCGCGCCCGAGCGCACGGCAAAGGGATGGATGAAGGCGTAGAGGGTTCTCTCGGAGCCCCGCACGCGGGGCAGCAGATTGCGCGCCGCCCCGGGGAACATGTCCGCCGAGCACGTCTGGCCGAGCAGCGGCGCCACGAGCGGGAACGGCACCGGCCCGTCGATCATCGCGGCAAACGTGTCCCGGTGCAGGCCCGAGCCCGCGGCAAACGCAAGACTCTCCCCGGCCTCGTCAAGCAGCCAGATGCTGCTCGCCTCGGCGGGCGTGAGCCGCATCAGCCGCTCGGCAAAGTCGTCGCAGAGCTCCTCGACGCTGTGCGTCTCGCCGAAAAACGACGTGATCTCGTAGAGCTGTGAGAGGCGCCGGTTCTGCGCCTCGTATGCCGCGGTCTTCTCGCTCACCTTTTCGGCGAGGTTGTTCATCAGCCCCTCCAGGCTGTCGGTCATGCGGTTCAGGCCCTGCGCGATGCGCCCGAACTCCAGACTCGAGGTTTCGGGCTCGAGCCGCTTGGAGAACACGCCGGCCGTGATCGCCTCGATCGCCGCCTTGATGCGGTCGGTCGGCCGGATCACCCAGGTGAGCAGCAGGTACATGATCACGAACAGGCTCACCACGGCCATGCAGATCAGCGTGATCTGCACCAGACGGGCTCGCCAGAGCAGCGTGCCGCGCAGCGTCTCGATCTCCCGTTCAAGCGCCGTGTACTCGTCGGTGACCATCTTCACCGTATCGGGGTTGAAGGCCGTGTGCGAGAGGCGCGCGGACTCCACCATGGGACGCAGAACGTAGAACCACTCGCGCGCCACTTCATCGATGCCCGCGAGAATCTTCTCGGCGCTGTCCTCCACCTGCGGAAACACCATCCGCATCCAGCCGTTGTCCTGCCGGATCCGCTCGAGATTGCGCTCGTACGCGGCAAGCTCCTCGCGGTGATCCGTCTCGGAGATGGACGGATTGCTCATCAGATCCGAACGGAACGTCTGGGTGCGCAGTTCCGTCACGGCAACCGAAAGATCCGTCGCCTGCTCGTATTCCCACGTGAGCATCATCGTGTAGCCGAGCATGGCGACGATGAAGCTCACCCAGAAGAACGTGAGCAGGAGCAGTTTGGATGAGAGCGAGGGCAGCAGGCCGTATTTCCCGCGCCCGCCCGTGGCGTTGTCTCTGTCCATAATCTAAATGACGGTGGGTTCGGGCTCCTCTTCCTTTGCGCCGGCAGCCGCCTGCTCGAGCGGCCTCAGTCCCGTTGCGCGGAACCGGATGGCAACGGCCTTGCCCTTTCTCGCCCTCTGACCGAAGTGGTGCTCCCAGTCGCCTCGGGTGAGCGTCTTCTGGCGATCCACGGTGCGCCCGCGTCCCTCGACGATGATTCCGCCCGCGCCCGCGGGCATCGCGGCAAGAAGCTTCTCGCCCGGATTGAGCTCCATCAGGATCGATCCCTTGCCGCCGTTGGCAAGGCGCCGCAGCTGGCCCGCCTCGAAGGCAAGCAGCCGCCCCTCGCCCGAAAGGCACGCAATGAGCGTGTCGGATGCGCCGAAAACGCAAGGCGGAAGGATCTTCGCGCCCTCCGTGAGATCGAGGAAGGCCTTGCCAGAGCGCACCCGGGCCACCATGTTGCCGATCTCGCAGACAAATCCCAGGCCCTCGTCCGAGGCAATGAGCACGCGCGTCCTGGCCGGGCCGGCAAGATAGCCGATGATTTCCGTTCCGCGCTCAAGGTCAATGAGACTTGTGACGGGCAGGCCGTCGCCGCGCGCCGAAGGCAGGGCAGAGACCGCGATCGAGTACGCGCGCCCGTCGCTGCCCACGCAGATCAGCGTGTCCTCGCTCATGCACTCGGCCGAGTACCCGAGCGCGTCTCCCATCTTGAAATTCATGAGCGAGACGTCGTGTCCGTGGCCGGTGCGGCAGCGCACGTAGCCCTTTTCGGAAATCACGATCGTCACGGGCTCATTGACGGCCGCCTGCTCGACGCTTGCCTTCTGGGCGGGCTCGACGAGCGTGCGCCGGGCATCTCCGAACGTCTGCATCGCCTCGCGCGTTTCCCTGGCGATCACGCCCGCAAGGACCCGGTCGTCGGCAAGGATTCGCTCGAGCTGGCGCTTTTCGGCGTTGAGCTTGGCCATTTCCTGGCGCAGCTTGTCGATCTCGAGATTGGCGAGCTGGCGCAGGCGCAGTTCGAGAATGTCCTCGGCCTGGACGTCCGAAAGGCTGAACTCGCGCATCAGCTGGCCCTTGGGATCGGGGTCGAAGCGCACGATCTCGATCACGCGCTCGATGTTGTCGATGGCGATCATGCGGCCGTCCAGGATGTGCAGCCTGGCGTTCACCTTGGCAAGCCTTGCCATCGTCCTGCGGCGCACGGTGCCCGTGCGGGCGCTCACCCATTCGTTCAGGATCTCAAGAAGCCCCTTTTGCTTCGGGCGCCCGTCGATGCCGAGCATCACGAGGTTCACCGGCGCGTTGCTCTCAAGCGAAGTGAGCGAAAGCAGCGTGTTGACGAAGAGATTGCGATCGACGCGCGAGGTCTTGGGCTCGAAGACGATCCGCACGGGCGTGTCCTTGTCGCATTCGTTGCGCACGCCGTCAAGGAGCGCGAGCACCTGGGTCTTGGTGTTCTGCTGCTCGGCGGTAAGCGCCTTCTTGCCCGTCTTGGGCTTGGGATTGGTGAGCTCCTCGATCTGGGCGAGCACCGACTCGGTGCTCGCGGCCGGGGGCAGCTCGTCGACCACGAGCTGCCACTGCCCGCGCTGAAGATCCTCAAAATGGTAGCGGGCGCGCATTCTGAGACTGCCGCGGCCGCTTTCGTAGATCGAGCGGATGTCCGCATGCGAGGAGATGATCTGCGAGCCGCCGGGGAAGTCGGGCGCAGGCATCACGCTCATGATCTCGTCCAGGCTGGCAGCCGGATTCTCGAGAAGCTTGAGCACCGCCTCGCCCACCTCGTTCATGTTGTGGGGCGGAATCTCGGTCGCCATGCCCACGGCCATGCCGCTTGCGCCGTTGAGCAGCACGAAGGGCATCTTCGCGGGCAGCTGCACGGGCTCCTTGAAGGCGCCGTCATAGTTCGGAATGAAGTCCACGTCCTCGCTGTCGAGCTCCTCTAGAAGGAGCTGGGAAACGGGCGTGAGGCGCGCCTCTGTGTAGCGCATCGCGGCCGGTCCGTCGCCGTCCCGCGAGCCGAAGTTGCCCTGTCCGTCCACAAGCGGATAGCGCAGCGAGAAGCTCTGCGCCATGCGCACCATCGCCTCGTACGCCGCCTGGTCGCCGTGGGGATGGTATTTGCCGAGCACGTCGCCCACGACGCGCGCGCACTTCACGGCCTTGGCAGTCGGCAGCAGCCGCATGCGGTCCATAGCAAACAGGATGCGCCGCTGCACGGGCTTCATGCCGTCAAAGACATCGGGCAGAGCGCGGCTCTTCACAACGGAGAGCGCGTACTCGAGGTAGGCCTGGGCGGCGTACCGGGCAAGCGTGAGCTCGCCGTTGTTCTCGGGCGGCACGCCGTCGGAGAGGACCGCGGGGAGCGTCTCTTCAACGCCCGGCTCCTCCTCTTCTTCGGACTCTTCATCTTCAGAAGCGCCCTCTTCAGGCTCTTCGCCTTCGGGCTGGGAGGCTTCGGGGGCGGCGTCCGGCTGATTTTCAGCCTCTGCCTGCTCCTGCGGCACGTCGTCAGCCGCCTGCGGCGCAGGCTCTTCGGCTTGCTCCTCCGCATCAGGCTCGGAGATTCCGGCAAAAAGATCCAGGGTACCAGACAATTCGTTCAGCTTCTTAGGCATTCTTCACACGCAATAGAAAAACCGCCCCGGAACAGGCGAACCGGCGCGGAGAAAATCGCAGGGCGAAATTTAGCAGAATACGGGGCGCGGCTCGCCTGCACCGAAGGCATCCGCTCAGGACATTTTTGACTTAAGGCGCAGCGATCGAGCTCCGCCTGTCGCTGGAAGACAGAACAACGACAATGCGGCATCCGCGATCCGGCGCCATACCCACGAGAACGCAAAACAACAATGGCGCAATCCTTTAACAAAAATCAGAAATGCGCCATCTTGCGATTTTTTGCCTTCGGAATTCCGGCCGTTACGGCACATTGAACGTCCACATGTGGCACTTGCCGCAATAATTCACCCCCTGCTTGTGCCCCTTGTGGCACTCCGTGCAGGGCAGGTTGCCGTCGTGCTGCCCATGCGGGTTCTGGTCCTCCTCGCTCTTGGGAGGCGTGAGCTTGACGAGATGGTCGTACCAGCCATGGCAGGAAACACACACCTCATGCCGCTTCTCATCGAGAATGATCTTGCCCTTGGCAACGTTCGAGTGGCAGGTCTCGCACTTCATGCCCTTGGCCACATGCCTTTCTGCAAGAAACTTGCCGTCTGCCGGAGCTTCGGCGGCACAGGCCGCGCCCAGCAGGAAAACACCCGCAGCAAGCGCCGCCGCGATGGTTGGAGTTAATTTCATCAGCTCTCTCCTTGGGGAGGCGGAACCGGAACAAGCCGATTCCGCCCTGTCTTGCCGGCCACGGAGCCCGGTGCGGACCAGCTCGGCCGCTTCAGGCTCCGCCTGCCCAGCCGCTATGCGCGGTTCGGCAGCTTGGCAACGATCTTGCCGCAATGGCGGCCGAAGACCAGGCACTCGGTGAGGTTTCCGCCGCCCTGATAGACAAACTTCAGGGCAGAGGCGATCTCGCCGACCGCGTAGAGTCCGGGAATGGGCTTGAGCGACCAGTCGAGCACTTCGCGCTTTGCATTGCAGGCAAGGCCGCCCTTGGTGTTCGGGCCGCCGGCAACGAGCATGACCGCGTAGAACGGACCGTCGGAAACCGGCTGCAGCGTGCTCTTCAGGCGTCCGAACCTGTCCTCCTTCTTGGCGCAGCCCTCGTTGTACTCCCTGACGGATTCCACGAGATTGGCGGTGTCAAGAACAGCGCCCTCCTTGCGGCCCTGGATCTTGCTGGCGAGCTCCTCGATCGTATCGGCCTTCAGGATCCAGCCCTTGCGGACCGCATCGCTGTTGTCGGCGGCGCCATAGTCGACAAATCCGAAGCCGGGCGTGGAGATGCCCAGGCCGACGAGCGGCTTTTGCTTGCGCAGCGTTTCGTCAAAGACGAACCAGGACGGCGAGTTCGGATAGTCGAGCGTGTCGATGTTGAACTTCACGGCTTCCTTGTAGAAGAAGTAGCGGCTCGGATCCTTGGTGATCTTGTGCTCGGCCGCAAAACGCTGGCCGTACTTGTTCACGACGATGGCGTGGCCGGAGCCGACTGCCGGAGTGATCATGCCAAGGCGCATGCCGTTGTGGCGCACGGGCGCGGGCATGATCAGGCGGGAGGCCGCCTTGCCGGCCTTCATCAGGCCTGCGCCGGCGGCAAGGCCCATCTCGATGCCGTCGCCTTCGTTGAAGGTCGTGCCGTAGAACGCCCATCCGTCAACGCCCGGCCCCTCGAGGAACGCCTGGCGCATCGCCTTGTTGTATTCGTAGCCGCCCGAGCACAGAACGACCGCCTTGCGGGCCTTGTAGGCGACCTTCCGGCCGCCCTTTTCGGCCACGACGCCGATCACTTCGCCCTTGGCGTTCTTGACCAGTTCGCGTGCACGGGTGTCGTACACGATCTGGATCTTCTTGCCGCGCGCCTTCACGCCGGTGAGCAGCACCTGCCAGAAGGCTTCGCCCGCGACGGCCTCGCTCTTTGGCTTGCCGTAGCAGACGGTGTTGAAGTCGGCGGGCGGACGGTCAGGATAGGACATGCGATAGACCTGGTACTTGCATTCCTTGGCGCCCGGGAACTTCGGGAACGCGGCGCCCTTGAAGCCCGGGAAGCCGAGCGCGTTGACCGCGGGATCAAGCGACTTCATGAAGTCGAGGTTCGTGGGGCTCAGCTCGGCCCAGACCTCGGCCAGTCCGTCGGAGACTTCGGGCTGCTCGCCCTCGAGCTTGCCGGGAATGTTCTCGCCCGAGAACATCGCCTTGGCGTAGGCCTTCAGGGCCGCACGGTCGCCATCCTTGTCCGGGCTGTGGAAGATGCCGCCCGACATGCGGGTGTTGGAGCGCAGCGTCTTTTCAGGCTGGCGCTCGATGATCAGAACGGAAGCGCCGTTGTCGGCAGCGGAAATGGCGGTTGCGGCGCCGGCGCCGCCAAAGCCGACGATCACAACATCAGCGGTCTTAGCGAATTTAGGCAGAGCAGCTGCGCTTGCGGTGGACACAAGAGAGGGAGCGGCAACGGTTGCCGCGGCGCCCGTCAGGGCACCCGTAATCAGACTGCGACGAGATGTCATTGCATTCTCTCCTAAAGAATTCGAGAAGCCGGAAACCGGACCCGCACCACATCGGCCAGCCTTCCGGATCAGTCTGAACTCTATCGGCGGTGCGCCATGCGCACATCATGCAATGAGACGTTGAAAAATCATCGGCTTTGAGCGAAAATTTAAGATTCGCTTAATCCTTCGCTCCTGAACGGGCCTGCCCCGGCTCAGTCCCCAGGCTTCTCCTGCGCCGCGTTTCTTCCCGCAATGCGTCCGAACACCACCGCGGTATTGATCCCGTTGCCGCCGATGCGGTTGGCTCCGTGCACGTTTCCCGTGACGCCGCCTGCGGCATAAAGCCGCCGCACGGGCTGCCCCTGATCGTTCAGGCACCGGGCCTGCGCGTCGATCCGCACGCCGCCCAGCGTCACATGAACGCGCATGTGGATCGGCACGGCCCAGAAAGGTGGCGAAAGAAGCCTTCTTTCACGCGCCATGCTCCGGAACGTCTGTTCAAAACGCTTGGCAGGCAGTCCGATTTTCCCGGCGAGCTCCCGAGGCGTGCGCCCCTGAAACGCCCGTCCGGCAAACAGTCCCTGATAAAGGAATTTCTGCGTCGCGGGATCCAGCCGGGAAACGGTCTCTGAATCTGCGACCGACCAGCACAGCCCCCGCTGCGCAAACACCGCGCGGGCGATCTCGCGCCTCGTCGAGAGCTCGTTCACGAAGGACTCGCCCCGGGAATTGACCATGATCATGCGCGTCTGGTCATAGTCGAGCCGCAGCGGATTCCGAAAGCCCGGAGCGGCGCCCGGAACGCACTCGACCTCGTCCATGTTGACGAGCTCCGCGCCCGCCCTGCGGGCCGCCTCCAGCATCAGCCCCGTGTTGCCGGGACTGCTGTCCGTCGGGAGTTCCGCCGTTGCGGGCGCATGGCGCCGGAGCAGCTCCCGGCCCGCACCGAAGCTGCCCGAAGCGAGCACGACGCCCCGCCGGGCCCGGATGCGGATTTCCCGCCCGTCCCTCACGGCCAGAACGCCGGCAACTCCAGCCGCGTCCCCCTCTTCGCCGGAGACGATGAGCGAGCGCACCTCGGTCTTCGTGCGGATCCGCACCTTGCGCCGCAACGCCTGTTCGGTGAGCACCCGGATGTACTCCTTGCCGCGGGCGAGCACCGGCTTGTGCGAGCGCGGATACATGCCGCCGTAGATGAGCGAAACCTTCGGCAGGAACCGCGCCCCGAGCCCCTCGAGCCACTCAAGCGCGTCCGTGGCTCCGTATGCGAGCTCGCGGGCGAGCTCGGGCGAATTCTTCCCGTCTCCGGAGGCAAGGATGTGCCTGAGAAAGAGCTCCGGGGAGTCTTCGATTCCCTGAGCTTTCTGCCGCACGGGATCCACGGCGTTGAAGTCCCCGCCCGCCAGCAGCGTGTCCCCGCCAAGGTGTTCGGCTTTTTCGGCAAGCAGCACGCTGCAGCCGGCATCGGCCGCCGTGATGGCCGCGCTCAGCCCGGCGGCGCCGGAACCGACAACGACGACATCGGCCTGCGCGTCCCAGGATTCCCGCCCGGCGCTCTGCGCAAGAACCAGACCTGGCCCCAGAGCGCCAAGCGCACCTCCCAGAATCAGAGCGGATCGTCTTTGCATCATGCCTCCGGGCGGCGCCGTTCGAAAAACGTCCGGAGCCTTGCGATCTCGTAGAAGAAATCCGCAAGCTCCACGGCGTTCTGCACCTCGAGCTTGGCGTAAATGGCGCTGCGCTGCGAGCGCACGGTCGTTTCCGACACGCCGAGCGCCGCGGCGATCTGCGGATTGCTCAGTCCCTTGGCGACCATCTGTGCCACCTGTCGCTCGGCCTGGGTGAGCGCCGAAAGCTCTCTCTCCAACTCTTCAAGATCCTCCCTGCGCCTGCTCTGCTCCCAGTCGAGCAGAACCGCCTCCTCGATGCAGGAAAGCAGCCGTTCGGGCTTGGGCGGCTTTTCCATGAACATCACGGCGCCGCTTCGCATCGCGTCGACCGCGAGCGAAATATCGCCGTGCGCCGACAGGAAGATGATGGGCGTGCGGATCTCGTGCGCGAGCATGTGCTGCTGCAGCTCGATTCCGTTCATTCCCGGCATGCGCACGTCAAGAACCATGCACCCGGGCAGCGGCGAGAGATCGCCAAGAAAAGCCTCGGCGCTCCGGTATGTCTTCACCTTCCAGTCGTCCATTTCCAGAAAGGCGCGCAGCGCTACGAGCACCGTCTCATCATCGTCAACGACCCGGATCAGGGCCTTTTCGCGCAGCCTCTGCAACAGACGGGTTTTCTCAGGCATGCGGCTCCTCCTTTGCGTGATGCCGTGCAAGCACGAGGCTGGCGCGCAGCCCCTGCGGCTCTCTGCGGTGGAATTCCAAATGTCCGCCGTTGGCTTCGGCCAGCCCCGTGGCAATGGCCAGACCGAATCCGAGTCCGTCGGGCTTCGTGCTTTGGCCGACCGTGCCAAGGCGGGCGAACATTTCCTCGGGAATCGGCGGACCGTTATCCTCGCACTCGATGCGCCAGTTCTCACCTTCCCCGGCAGCCGAGAGCGTCACTCTCGGACTTTTCACGCCCTTCACCGCAGAGAAGGCGTTTTTCAGGAAATTGGTGAGGATGAACTCGATCTCGAACGGGTCGGCCAGCACCTCCCCCTCGGGAATCTTTCCGACCTTGAGCTCCGAATGCTGCGGCTGGAACGTCTTCACCGCGTCAAAAACAAGGCTGTGCAGCGTGCAGCTCTTGCGCACGCGGCTGTGCGGCTTGGCGTACGCGCGCACGTGGTCGACGATTTCCGAGGAGCGTTCGACCTCGGAATAGATCTTCTCCAGAAAGCCGTCCGCCTCCCCTTCGAGCATGTGCTTTTTCTTCAGAAGGAGCTTGAGCGTGCCGGCGTAAAGGGCGATGTTCATGATCGGCTGCTTGATTTCATGCGCGAACATGCTCGAAAGTTCGCTCACGATGTGCGAGCGCTCCATTTCGAGCATCCTCTGGCGGGTTCTCTGGGTTTCCGCAGAGAGCCGCCTGGTCTGCAGGAGCGCATGCCGCAGCTGCCGGGTCCGGCGCCGCACCAGCACGTTGAGCAGCACGATATGCACAAGCACGGCAAGAAGCAGCGCAGCGCCCATGATGATTTCCGTGCTGTAGCGCTCCCAGATCTCCCGGGCCGAGAGCGTATAGATCGGTGCAAACGGCCCGAACCTGAGCGTGCGCAACAGCTCGAACGTAGGCCGGAAGTCGCTCGCCAGCGTCCAGCGGAAGTCTTTTTCTCCCGCAGGCATCGAGAGCAGCGCCACGGTCACGCGCGTGAGCACGCCGGCGTCCACCCAAGGCAGAGACGAGAACACCGCATCGGGATAGAGATCCGTGCTGCGGGCGCAGCCCTTGCCTTCCGAACGGTCCTCGATGACGCGCAGCTCCCCCGGCTCCACGGCCCCCGTGCGGATCAACTTTTCCACTTCGCAGCTCGCAAGCACGCCGGCCTGCACGATCCCCAGTGAGACGAGCGTTGCCACATCGGGAATGCCGTAGTGCGTCTGGTGCAGCTCTGAAAAGTGCTTGAGCGGATCGATTCCCTTCTTGCGCATCGCGCCCGCAGCAAAGAGCCAGCCCTCGAAGCTGTTGAGGTCGGTGAGCGCGATTTTGGCGCCCTTCAGATCCGAAAAGCGCTGATAGGGGCTTTTCCCAGAGACGATGACCGCCGAGCCGACGGCCTGCGTGGGCGACACGCTCCCTTGCGGCATGCGCACGACGACCTGATGCGTGCTGAAGCGCGCAATGAGCGCCGCAAAATGACCTGCGCTTGTCAGAAGGAAGTCTGGCTTGAGACGCTGAATGTCCTCCTCAATGCGCTGCTCCTCAAGCTCAACAAGGCGGAACCGGTATTCGGGCAGCTTTTCCATGAGCCGGTTGACGGCAGGCACATACGTATTGATGTAGAACTCGGGCGAAAACGTATCGACCAGGCCCACCGTGACAAGGGGCTTGTCTGCGGCCGCGGCGGCTCCGGCAAGGAGCAGGCCTGAAAAGAAAGCGCAGAGCTGCAAACGCACGAGCGGCCTCCAGGCGGCAATGCAAAACAAACGAAAACGCGTTGCATCCTATCACGAAGGCGCTCATGCGAGGCTTCGCATGAGGCGGCGGCTCCGTCCGGGCGGCCTTGTGCCGGCCTTTCGGACTGCGTGCTACGAGGCTTCTTCGCCCAAAACCGCCCGACAGTCGCCGGGATGGACGATTCGGACAGTGCTTTCCGGTTTTCAGTCAACACCGCCCCGACTGCAGAACCGCACGGGCGATCCTGCACTCATCGGACGACGGACTGCCAGGCTACTCGTGAACCTTCCAGCCAAGAAGCGTCCGCACAAGCTGCGGATCGCGGTGGTTGATGATCGTGCTGCGTCCCAGAGTCTTGGCGCTGATCTGAGCAATCTCCTCGCTGGTGAGCGCGAAATCCCAGATATGCAGATTCTCGGCCATGCGCTCGGGCCGCGACGACTTGGGAATCACCGACACGCCGCGCTGCACGTTCCAGCGCAGGGCAACCTGCGCGGGTGCCTTGCCGTATTGGCTACCGATCTGGGTCAGCAGGGGATCAGTAAAGATGCCGTGCTGGCCTTCGGCCAACGGTCCCCAGGCCTGCGGGTGCACGCCATAGCGCTGCATGTCTGCGATGGCGGCCGCGCGGGCGAAGAACGGATGGATTTCAATCTGGTTGACAGCGGGACAGACCTTGACGCAGCCGCAGAAGTTTGCGAGCACCTCAGGGTAGAAGTTCGCAACGCCGATTGACCGGGTAAGCCCCTCGGCATATGCGCGCTCAAGGCCGCGGTATGCCGCAAAGTAGTCGTTCATCGGCTGATGCAGGAGAACGAGATCGACATGATCGAGCTTGAGTTTGCCAAGAGAGGTTTTCACTGCATTGTACGCACTCTCCTCGTCAGTCATGTCCTGCACCCAGACCTTTGTGGTCACAAAGAGCTCTTGGCGGGTGACGATCTTCTCGTCAATGGCCCTGGCGATCGCCCTGCCGACCGCCGCCTCGTTGAGATAGGCGGCCGCCGTGTCGATCAGCCTGTATCCGGTCCTGATGGCCGCGTAGACCGCTTCCTTGCACTGCACCGCATCGGCAATGCGAAAAACCCCATATCCTTCCATCGGCATCTGGATGCCGTTGTTAAGCGTAACAAACTGCATGCTGCACTCCGGTACAAATTTTTTCAATGATACTTTAACGTCTGCACTTTCTGCGCCGGGATCACGGATCGGCCGGCCGCCCGAGCAGGAGATCGGCAAGCGCGGCTGCATCGGCCTCGTCCCTGCCCCGCCGCGTCCAGGCAAGGATGAAGCTCACTCTCGCCCCCCGGACCCTGTAGCCTCTCTCAAGCCATTTTCCAAGGCGCCGCACGAACGCTCCGGAAAAGACGATGACGGGCTTGAGCCCCTCGGGCGAGCACCTTGCCAGGGACTTGCCGTCGCTTGAGGCGATCAGCTCTTCGCCGCACGCGAGGCTGCAGATCTCGCGCTTTCTGCCGATGAAGAAGTCAAGGTACACGTCGCTCAGCCCGAGCGGCAGCAGCAGCTCTTCGGGCGCCCGGCAGAAAGACTCGTCCCGATGAAGCCATTCTGCGGGCAGATTGCCGCGCGCGGGAAACGAACCACGGCAATGCACCATGAGCGCGCTGCACGCCCGGGTAAGCCCCACATAAACCGCCCTCCTGGCGCCCTCGTCCTGCCACCTCGCATCCGAAAGCATCAGCCAGACGTTGTCGAACTCGCGGCCCTTGGCCTTGTGAATCGTGGAGACGAACACGCTTTTGCGCTGCGTCTCGTACAGATCCTCAAGACGCGACTCGCGGAAAAACTCCTCAAGGTCCGAGAGATAGCAGGACTCGCCCGCCGTCTCCCGGTACGTCCTGCAGAGCCGCAGGGCCCCATGCAGCCAGGCGCTGCCGGAGAATCTTTTCCGGAAATCCTCAAGCGCGCGCTCCCAGACGGACTCTGCAATGAGCGGGCTCTCGCCGGCAAGCCCCTTCAGATGCCAGAGCAGCCAGCGAGTCTCAAGCATGTTGAAGGGATTGACATCGCGCTGCGACTGCACGAGCGTTGCGGGAATCCCGCGCCGGCGCAGCTCGCTTGCAACCTGCGCGGCCTCTTCGTTCGTCTGCGTGAGCACGCAACTCGTGCCCTTGAGCGCTCTTGCACACAGATCCCGGGCAACCGGAACCGCAAGGTGCGTGCCCCGGGCCGCATACTCGGTCACCGAAACAAGCCCCTCGTCCTGCCTTGCCGCTCTGATCTCGCCGCTCTTCAGGCGCGAGTGCAGAAGCCCGGCAAAGGCGTTGGCCAGGGCAACCACGCCCCGGGCGCTTCGGTAGTTGACGGTCATCTCGTGGAAGGATGCCTCCCGGTGCTCGATCAGCCGGCGGAAGTACTGCGTATCCGCGCCGCGGAACTGAAAGATATTCTGATCGTCGTCTCCCACGGCAATCACGCGCATGACCTCGTTCCTGCCGATGAGCGCCTCGACGAGCGCAAGGCTCTGCTCATCGAGATCCTGCGCCTCATCCAGAACCAGCACGGTTTTGGCGATGCGGCGGGGATCGATCTGGCCGCTGCGGATTTTTTCCGTCGCAATCCTGATGATGCCATCCGAATCGGCCAGGCTCCCGTACCGGCCCAGCACGTCAAAGCAGAACGAATGGAACGTGCGGATTTCGGCAAAGTGCGCCGCCTTCCCGATCAGCCCGATGAGCCGGCTCTTGAACACGGTTGCGGCGGCCCGGGAAAAGGTGAGCATGAGCAGCTGCTCGGGCTTGACGTCCTCCTGCACAAGGAGCGAAGCGAGCTTGTGCACGAGCACGCGCGTCTTGCCGCTTCCGGGCCCGGCGGCAACGGCGATGAACTGCGCCTCATCCTCGACAATCGCGAGCTGGCGCTCGGAGAGTTCTCCGAAAATCCGCCTGTAGGTCGAGGCCGTGAGGCGCAGCCTGAGTTCATCGCTGCGCCCGCCCCTGAAGTACTTGCCGATGAACGCCTTGTACTCGAGCGCAAAATAGTCGCGCACATAAGCCATCGCCGCGGCGCTGTCCCGGACCATGAGGTTGGCGAATTCGCCGACGATGTGGATCTGCTGCACCTTCTGCCGATAGTAGTCATCGAGCTCGCGGTAATCATCCTTGCGGAACTGCCGCTTGTTGTCCGTCACGAGGCGCTCGAGCGTGAGCCTCTGATAGGAAACGAAAAAGCCCCCTTCCATGTGCAGCGCCCCGCTCTCGTGCAGAAACAGCATGACGGACTCAAGCTCGCGCCGTGCGGCGGGGCCGGCGGCAAGGAGCGAGCGCCCGTACGCCTGAACGAGGCCGACGAGCGAAAACGACGCGTGCAAAAGCGCCGGGTCTCCGTCCGAGGGCCGCAGCAGCCGGCCGATCTCGTCAAGAGCCCAGGAGGCAAGATCCCTTCTGCGATCCGCGGCTCTCTGGAGCGCCTCAATGCTCCCCGTGAGCTTCAGGCTCACCGAATGCCTGCCGGCGGCAGCCGCCTGCTGCGTGAACCCGGCGCGGCGCCAGTACTTCAGGATGAGCCGGACTGCGGGCAGGCTCGCGCCGTCAAGCCCGCTGTCCTGCGCCTGCGTGACAATCTCCTTGAGGTCGAGGGTGACTGGGGGCGGCATGCGCCTGAGCGCCGTGATCATCCGGGCTTCAAGCGCAAAGAGCCCGGCAAGCATCTGTCTGGACTTCTCGAGGCTCTCCCCCTTTCCCAGGTACGCGGCGATGTCCTCGTCATCGGTGAGAATCCCCAGCTCCCGCAGCACGCCGACCGCCTCGACGATTTCCTCAAGCGTCCGGCCGTGGCTGTCGGCGAGGTAATCGATGCGCGATTCAGCCTGCTCGCCCCGCGACCTGAAGGTCTTGCTCGAGGAGATCAGCGAGTGCAGCACAAGTTCAGCCGTCGTGCGTGCCTTCTCGGAAAGATTCGCCCCGCCGAGGATTTTCTGTCCCTCCCCGAGCGACTTCACCCGGATGGCGGTCGCATAGATGCGCGGCACGTTCTGCAGGCGGCGCACGTATCCGGCCCGCTCGAGCACGGCGACGGCCGTGCGGATGCGCGTCGTGAGGTCGGTCTTCTCAAAGCGCTCCCAGCCGGCGGCCTTTGCGAGCTCAAGGTCTGACGCAGCGAATCTGTGCCGGTTCCGCGACAGGCTCTTCACGCCTTTCCACACCTGGCTGATTTCGGCAAACGAGAGCTTGCTCTGGGTGAGAAGCGTGAAATGCCGGTTCAGATCCTCTTCGCTAAAGAGCACGTAACACTCGGCCTGCAGGGAGGGATCGCGCCCGGCGCGGCCCGCCTCCTGCACGTAATTCTCGAGGGACGAGGAAATGTTGTAGTGCACGACGAGCCGCACGTCGGGCTTGTCAACGCCCATCCCGAAGGCGTTCGTCGCGACGATGATGCGGATCTCGTCAGCAAGGAACCGGTCCTGATTCTCCTTCTTTTCCCGGGGGTTGAGCGGCCCGTTGTAGGGTGCGGCGGAAAATCCGTCTTCGGCGAGCCGGTCGGCGAGCTCGCGGGTCTCGGCAACGCTCGAGACATAGACGATCACCGGCCCCTCGCGCGTCTCGATGAGCGAGCGCAGCCGCTCGTACTTGTCCTGCGGAGAATCCAGATGCAGCACGCAAAAGTGCAGGTTCTCGCGCTGCGCATCGGTCGCAAAAAGCCGCATCTCGAGCCCGAGCTTGGCCTGGAAGTAATCCCGAATGTCCTGAATCACCTTCTGCTTGGCAGTGGCCGTGAAGCACGAGACGGGAATCGGCCGGGCGGCGGCCCCCGACTTCTGCAGCTCTGCAATGAAGTCCCCGATGTAGAGGTAGTCCACCCGGAAGTCATGCCCCCAGGCCGAAAAGCAGTGCGCCTCGTCAATGACGAACCGCTCGATGCGCCTGCCTGCGAGCAGCCTGCCGATGGTGCGCGAGCGCAGCTGCTCGGGGGAGATGTACAGGATCTTGACCTTGCCGCTGCCGACGTCCCGGATCACGTCCCGGCGCTCGATCGGATTGAGCAGCCCGTTGATGGCGGCCGCGCAGTCGATGCCTCGGTCGGCCAGATGGTCGACCTGATCCTTCATGAGCGACTGCAGAGGCGAGATCACCACGGTGAGGCCGCGCGTCGCCTCCCCGGCCATCAGGGCCGGAAGCTGGAACGCGAGCGACTTTCCGCCGCCCGTCGGAAAGATGGCGATGAGCGACTCGCCAAGGAGAGCTGATCGGGCAGCCCGTTCCTGAAGCGGCTCCCCGGCGTAGGAGCGGAATCCGCTGAAGCCGAACCAGCGACCGAGCCCGGCCTTGAGTTCGAGGCGTTCCGTGCAGTATCGGCAGCGGCAGCCTGCTCCCGGATCGGGAAACCGCAGCTGCTGCAGGATAGATTCCGATGCGGGAAAGCGGCGCCTGACCCAGGCGGGCAGCTCAGGCAGGGCCGGATCCTGGATGACTGCCAGGGCAAAGGCAAGGGCGACGGGCTGCTCCCTCACAAAGTTCTGCAGCGGTGCGCTCTCGCAGATCAGCCCCCGGAAGTTTCCGAAGATGGCCTCTGCCAGCCGGTCGGGAAATCCGGCGCAGGACGATGCGGGCAGTTCCAGTGCGCGGAAAAACCCTTCGAAGGGCGCAGCTCCGGCGAGCAGATCCCGGTAGATCCGGCGCCGCTCCGGCGGCAGATCGCCGAACGCCGCCATCTCAAGAAAAAAGAGATCCCTCGCCTTGATGGCGTCGCTCACGGGATTGTTGAGCTCGGTGACAAGAAGCTTTTCGTCCTTGAGCAGGTGGTGAAAGCGCTTTTGCGGAAAGAGAAGCGCCGAAAGATAGAGCGTGTCGGCAACTGCAGCGCCCGATCCCGGGGCCAGGAACTCGCGCTTTCCGAGGTCGAAGTCAGCGATGTTGTGCCCACAGATGATATCCGCGCCCGCGGCGAACTCGCGGAACCGCCGGATGTCCGGACTGTGGAAGACGGCCTTGTCCGAGTCAACCGCGCCGATGTCGAGGAGCCGTTCCCCCGTCTTGTCGAACTCGCTGTCGAACCATACTGTTTTCAGCGGCCTCATCGCTCTGCCCGGAATTGCCAATATGCACCTTGCCGCATTGTAGCCGCACGCCTGCCGGATCCGCAGCGCTCCGGAGCTTGCCCTGTTTTGCTCGGATTCATCCGAGTCGGATGGATCCGAGTTATTTGGATTACAGACTCCTCTCATGCTAAATTAACTCGGATGAAACCGAGTCGGATGGAAATGACCATGTTTTTAGGACGCACTGAAGAACTTCGAAAACTCAGCAGGCTGTATGCGGGAAAAGGCGTTTCGGTCTGCCTGATCCACGGCAGAAGGCGCGTGGGAAAAAGCGCGCTGATCCGAGAATCCTTCTCGGGCAGCGGCATCGCCTCGATGTACTACGCGTGCAAGGAAAGTTCCGAGCAAAGCAACACGGAGAGTCTTGCCAGCGTGGTTTCCGACATCTTTCCTCTGCCCTCGGCGGGACTGAGCAGCTTCGAGGCGCTGCTTGACTTCATTTTCCGCCAGGCGGCGGACAGGCCCGCCCTGCTTGCCCTGGACGAATACCCGTACCTGCGGAAAATCATTCCGGGCATGGACAGCATTCTGCAGTCGCTGATCGACAAATACCGCGAGACATCCCGGCTCAAGCTGATCCTGTGCGGCTCCTTTGTCGAAGTCATGAAGAGCCTGCTGCTCGAATCGAACCCGCTGTTCGGACGGATCGACCAGACCATCGGCCTGAAGGCCATGGACTACCTGGACTCGGCGCTGTTCTATCCGAATTTCTGCAACGAGGACAAAGTCCGGCTTTTCAGCGTTTTCGGGGGCATTCCGCACTTCAATGCGCTGATCGATCCGTCACTCTCGGTCAAGGAAAACATTCAGGAACTCGTGGCAAATCGCGAATCGCGCCTGGAAAACGAAATCCCCCTGTACCTGCGCACGGAAATCACAAAAATCGCCAATGCCAATAAAGTGTTCGAGGCCTTGTCCAAGGGCTTTTGCAGATTCAGCGACATTCTCTCCCAGTCCAAGGTCAGCAGCAGCCCCGCGCTTGCGGACATCCTTGAGCGCCTGGTGTCCATGGAGGTTGTGGAGAAAACCGTTCCGATCAACGATGAACGCAACCGCAGGAAGACTTCCTACAGAATTGCCGACAATCTGTCCCGGTTCTTCTTCCGATATATCGACAGATACGGCTCGCAGCGCGCCGTCATGGAAAGCGATGCGTTCTATGCGAAATTCATCGAGAAGGACTTCGAGACAAGCTTTGTTCCGCTCGCCTTCGAAACGATCTGCCGGCAGTTTCTGATCCGGCAGAACAGAAGCGGCCGGTTCGAGCCGCCTCTTCTGAAAATCGGCAAGTACTACTACGACGATCCTGCCTCCCATGCAAACGGCGAGTTCGATGTTGTCGCCGAGGACGAGACAGGCTATGTTTTCTTCGAAGCCAAGTTCAGAAAGGACCCGCTCACGCAAGCGATCATTGACAGAGAGATTGAGCAGGTCAGAGCCTGCGGCCTGCAGTGCTCGCGATATGGATTCTTCTCCAGATCCGGCTTTTCGCTCGAGGCCCGCCCCGATCTGATCCTGTTCTCGCTCGCCGATCTGTACGGCGCCAAGTAGCTGCGCCTCTCAAGCCGGTCAAGCAGTCCGGATTGTCCCGCTGCAGTTTCGACAGTTTGATTTTTTTGAAAGTCGACTTTCTTTTTTTTTCAAAGTGGACTTTCATTTTTTTTCAAAGTAGACTCCGCCTTGTCCGGGAGGAATCACCATGGCATATGTGGAACGTACGCTGGAAACGTCGCTTCTCAAAGCGAACAAAAAATTCAAGGTTCTTCTCCTGACTGGCATGCGTCAGGTGGGAAAAAGCACGCTTCTGGAGCACCTGTCAGACAGCCGCACCATTGTGACTCTGGATGACTCGCAGCCCCTGGAAACAGCCCGGACCATGCGGGAAGTTTTTTTCGAGCAGTACCGTCCGCCCATTCTCATCGATGAGATCCAGCGCTCGCCGGACCTTTGCCTGGAAATCAAATCGCTGGTCGACAGATCTCAAACGCCAGGACTCGTCTGGATCACGGGCTCCCAGCGTTTTTCCCTTCTGAAGAACGCTTCCGAATCGCTTGCCGGACGCATGGCCGAGTTCGAACTTCTGCCTTTCAGCCTCTACGAAAGGCAAGGCAAGGCCCGTGAGCAGCGCCCCTTCCAGCCCACGGGCAATCTCACGCGCGGCACACTTGCCGCCCTTGACAGCGATTCAACCTGGAGCCTGATCTGGCAGGGAAGCTGGCCCGAGCTTGTGGACATGGATGCCAAGGAGCGCCATTGGTTCTTCAGCAGCCTTGTCCATAGCTACATCGAGCGCGATGTGCGGCAAACCTCCGGCATCACCAAACTCGAAGAGTTCAGAAAATTTCTGGGGATACTGGCCTGCCGCATCGGCCAGGAGTTTCAGGTCAGCAAAGTCGCCGCCGAAACAGGAATCGCGATCCAGACGGCACGCGAATGGCTGTCGGCGGCACTGGCTTCGGGCATCATCTATCTGCTGCCGCCTTTTAGCGAAAACATCGGCAAGACCCTCATCAAAAAGCCGAAGCTTTATTTCTCAGACACGGGCCTTGCTGCGTGGCTGGCCGACATCACAAGCGCCGAGGCGCTCCGAAACTCCTACCTTGCAGGTGCCTTCTTTGAAAATTTCGTGGTGACGGAACTGAAAAAGAGCTGGGAGCACAACGGCCTGAAGGCAAGCTTTTATTACTACCGCGACAGCCGCTTTCGCGAAGTCGATCTGCTCATGAAAGTCGGAACGGAATACTTCCCCATCGAAATCAAGGCGACCGAGCATCCAACCACTTCCATGACTGCAGCATTCAGCTGCATTCAGGGGGGATCGTTCTCGCGGGGCCCCGGCGCAGTCATCTGTCTGACCAGAGAGCCGCGGTTTCTGTCCAGGGACGTCACGGCGCTTTCCATCTGGGACATCTGAGGGCGCGGCGGCTTCGCCTCTTTGCCTGACGCCGCCCCGGCGAAAAACGGCGGCCGCCCCGCAGGACATGCCGCCGTGTCAGATGCCGCTCGTCAGGCCTTGCGCCCTACGCCTTCGCGGCAAGCAGCTCCTTGATGCAGGCCTCAACCCTGGCCATGTCGGCCGTGGGCTCGAACCTGGCAACCACATTGCCCTTGCGGTCGATCACGAACTTGGTGAAATTCCACTTGATGTCGGGCTTGCTGGCCCAGTCCGGGTCTTTTTCCGCGAACATCTTTTCAAGAAGCTCCTTGTACTGGTGGGGATCAAACCCGGCAAATCCCTTCTGCGCCTTGAGGTACGTATAGAGCGGCAGTTCGTTAGGGCCGTTCACGTCAGCCTTTTTCATCTGCGCGAACGTTGTGTTGAAGTGCATCGTGCAGAATTCGTGGATCTCCTCATCGGTGCCCGGGGCCTGCCCGCCGAACTGGTTGCAGGGGATGTCCAGAATTTCAAGGCCCGCGTCGTGATAGTCCCGGTAGAGCTGCTCGATCGGCTCGTACTGGGGAGTGAACCCGCAACCCGTCGCCGTGTTCACGACGAGAATCACCTTGCCGCGGCACTCGGCGAGGTCCAGTTCTCCGCCCTTGCCCGTTGCAATCTTGAAGTCGTAAATGCCCATCTTTTGCTCCTTGCTGTCGTTTTTAATGAATGAACATTCAATCATTCTATCCGAATCCGAAGCCGGCCCCCCTGGCGCACAGCCATCCAATTTGTAACCGTCCGTATTGCTTCTACAGCTTCCAGCAATAGGCATCCGCCTCCCGGTGCATGAGCGCAAGCAGCCGCTCGGCGCAGGAGGTCATCGGCATGTCCTTCAGGCGCACGGCCACATACCGCCCCGTCACGGACACGTCCTCAATCGGGATGATGCTCATCTGATCCCGGAAATGCCGGATCTGCACCGTGCTCAGAAGCGCGAGATATCCGTGCCTGAGCACCATCTGAATCCCCACGGTGTTCGAGCGCGTCGAAAGGCTCTGCCCCCTGGCAAGCGCCCGGAACGCACTGCTCTTCCGCTCCATCACCCGGTGCTCGCCCGTGATCCACCACCTGGCGCCCGAAAGCTCCGAGAGGCTGCGGGCGCTCTCATACGCGCTGCCCCTGGCGCAGACGAAAAAGAACGGGCACTCGAAAAGCGGCTCAAGAGCAAGGTCACCGCCCGAGAGCTTCGCCTCGGCGTTGCCGATCGCAAAGTCAAGCGTCCCGTCCCGAAGCTGCGGCAGGTGGCGCTCGATGGGGCCCGCCTCGACATGAAACTCGCACTCGGGATATTCGCGGCCGAGCGAAGAGAGCGCGGGCACGAGGATCGATCGAGCGGTAATGGGCGAAACGCCGATGCTCACACGCGTCTCGCTCTTGCCGCCAAGCGCGAGCGACTGCGCCTGTGCACGCCGCAGCGACTGCAGGATGAGCGAGCAGTTTGCGGCAAAGCTCTTTCCCGCCTCCGTCAGACGCACGCCCTCGGCGCCCCGCACGAGCAGCTGCACCTGAAGCGTCTCCTCAAGTTCGCGGATCGTGCGCGAGACAGCCGGCTGGGACATGCCGAGCGTCTTGGCGGCCGCATTGATGCTGCCGGTCTGCACGACGCTCTGCAGCGCCACCAGCTGATTCATCTTGGGTAGTCTCTCCTGCATGCTCCCCTCTTATCAGAAAAACACATACCCTGCGCAAAAAAATTATGTTCCAAAAATTTGTTTTGCGTGGAAAAATAGCCGAAGCATCAACCACGTTTTCGTCACCTGCGCGCTTGCGTATCCTATACGAAAACCTGATAGCGTGCGAGGTGTAACGATATGGCGGTTCCACCTTTGCAAGGAGAGCGTCATGGCTGACTTCACCCCTTTTTCCAATGCGGCAACCGGACTCAGGCACCATGAGTTGCCTGCCGTGAAAAGCGTGCCCGTGCCCCGGGCTCTGCTCTTTGTAGGCAACTCCCTGTTCTTCTTCAACAACGGCGTGCACCGGATGCTGCGGCAGCTGATGGCTCAAACGCCCGGCGCGCCCAAATTCCGCACGAACATGGTGGCGATCAATGGCGCCAGCCTTTCCTGGCATGACGTGGAAAGCTATTTCCGGCCGAACGCCATCTCCTCCTACGCCATCAACGCAAACAACGAAGTCGTGTTCCGCGATCCTGAGGAAAAACTCTGGGACAGCCTCATCCTGATGGACAGCACCCAGGGGCCGATCCACCCGGTTCTCGGGCCGCAGTTCAAGGCTGCGGCCGCAAGGAACGCCGCCATCTGCCGCGCCCATGGCGCGCAGCCCATCTTCTACATCACATGGGCCTACCGCAACCGGCCCGAGATGACCGAGCTTCTTGCCGACGCGATCATCTCGGCCGCAAACGAAAACGGCGCGATCGCGGTTCCGACGGGCCTGGCCTGGGCGCTCGCGCTCGAGTGGGATCCCAATCTGCCGCTGTACATGGAGGACAACCGCCACCCGACGCCTGCGGGCACGTACCTGCAGGCCTGCGTGATTGCCGCCTCCCTCTTTGGTGTCCGTGCAACGGACATCGGCACGGATAACGACATCGATCCGTCGCTCGCTAAGGTCCTGCGCGAGAGCGCACAGGAAACCGTGGACCGTTTTTTCGCGTAGCGCCGGCCCGCGCTGCCCCTCCCCCGGTCCGGTACTGTCCGGGGGCCGAACTGAAACGAAGGAGTTCTCTCATGACGAAGCACCGGATTGTCGCTTTTGCCGCCGCAGCGCTGTTTGCCGCAGGCGTCTCGGCCGCCGCGCCCCTTGTGACCGATCCGGGCCCCGCGCCCAGGTCGATCCTTGTCGTCGGCAATTCCTACATGTACTACAACTGCGGCATCAACAGCTACCTGGGCGGCATGATCCGCGAGAAGGCCGACCCGAAGGTCAAAACCCGCATTGCCGCGATCGGCCGCGGAAATCTCTCCCAGTATCCGATCGCCGAGTACCTCGACAACACGCGGCTGGGCTCGCACGAAAAAAAATGGGGCGCGCTCGATGCAAAACTTCTTGAAGCCGAAGAGA
>ODAI014524238.1_pt1 | contig 32095 bp, 28 predicted proteins | sample 1539321 | NCBI WGS metagenome assembly ODAI01 (sample SAMN02144231, study PRJEB22623) | gut metagenome | biome: sheep rumen | host: Ovis aries | place: New Zealand
TTATTTACTTTATTAAATTATATAATTACCTTAATTATTTTTACTTTTCCATTTTTGATATAAATCAGGGCGTTTTTGTTTTGTTCTGTGTATTTTTTGTTCTGTACGATACTCATTTATCAGTTTATGATTTCCGTTCAGCAAAACTTCAGGGACTTCATAGCCTCTGTATTCTCGAGGTTTGGTGTATTGAGGATACTCAAGTAAACCGTCTGAAAAGCTGTCATCTTCAGCCGATTCTATTTTACCTAAAGTTCCGTCAATCTTTCTGGATACACTGTCTATAAGACATAGTGCAGGCAGTTCGCCTCCGGTAAGTACAAAATCACCGATTGATATTTCCCGAGGTTTTATTATTTCCCTTATTCTTTCATCAAAACCTTCATAATGCCCGCAAAGAATGACTATCTGATTATATTGTGTAAGTTCATTAGCAATATTATCCGTAAATGGTTCTCCCTGTGGAGTCATCATCAGGGTTATACTGTTTTCAAAAATATTTACGCTTTCATAACAATCTACATATGGCTGTGCCATTAGAACCATTCCCGCACCGCCTCCATATGGTGTATCGTCAACTTTTTTATGTTTATCCAGAGTGTAATCTCTGGGATTATGAGTTACAACTTCAATAATTCCTTCTTCAGAAGCTCGTTTCATGATACTAAAATCCATATGTGACTGAATTAACTCAGGAAATAGTGTTAATACGTCAAACCTCATGAGAGCAACCCCTCAATATTATTTATTTGTATTTTACGATTTTTTATATCAACCGACAAAACTATGGCTTTAACAAAAGGAACCAGATGAACTTCTTCTCCGCCTGTTTTTACTGATAATAAGTCACTCGCACCGTTATTGGATACTCCTACAACAGAACCGACTTTTTTATCTCCATCAAATACTTCCAATCCAACAAGTTCATCAATAAGATATTCGTCATTGTCTAAATGTTCTCTTGCTGTAGATTCTTCCACAAAAAGAAGTTTATTTTTGTAAGCCAAAATATCATTTAAAGAATCAATTCCCTTAAATTTAATAATACCGCACTTCGGTGTAAATCTTATACGGATAACTTCAAGCGGTATATACTCATTATCAATTTGTACATACACCTTTTTAAGCTCGGATAAAAAATCTTCTCTGTTTTTAGAATAACCAAGCTTTGCTTCCCCTTGAACACCATGAAAATTTAGAATTTTACCTATCGATATAAATTTATTCTTCATCTTCTTTTTTCTTTGGTTTTCTGCCTCGTTTAGGTTTTTCTTCAACAGGAGCTTCTTCCTTTTCCGGAACAGTTTTTGTCTCGGGTTCTTCGACAGTAGCTACAGAGGTTTCTTTTTGTGCGTTTTTCGCAGCTTCTTCCATAGCCTTGCGTTCAGCTTTCTGAGGATGTTTTGCTACCATGTAGTCAGCCGGTTTATCTGTTCTCTCTTCATTCCATCGGTCTAATCCCATTTGTGCACGAATTAATTTTATACCGACATGGACTCTCCATTCATCCATTTTAAGTTGTGCTGCAATAATTTTATGGCATCCGATTGGAGGTAGCGGTAGTAAAGGCTCATAAAGAGCTTTTATTGCCATCATCTGATCCGGAGAGATTGCTAATTTACGTTTTGGGAATGGGAGTTTCGGAAGCATCATTTTTTGACGAACCAAATTGATTCCAAAAAATACTTTTTGCGGCTCAATACCTATTTTAGTCCCGATAACTTCATGTGCATCAGGATTAGGTAACGGCAGCATGGCTTTATATAGAAGTTCTATTTGTTCTAATTGCTCCTTGGAAACCAATAACGGTCTTGGCTGTTTGTGAGGCTTTTTAGCTTGAGGTCTTCTTTGCTGTGGTCTTCCTCCGCCTGAAGCATAATTATTTCTGAATCCGCCGGGGCGTCTGTTTTGATTATACCCGCCCTGTCTGTTATCGCGATTATAACCGCCTTGGCGGTTATCTCTGTTATACCCGCCTCGGTTGTCCCTATATCCGTTATTGTATCCGCCGTTATCACGCCTTTGATATCCGTCTTCGCGTCGCTGATAATTACCGTTGTCCCTGTAATTATTCCTGTAGCCGTCATTTTGCGGTCTTTGATAATTTCTTTGTTCACGAGGTTCTGCGGAATATGAACTGTACGAACTATAGTTTTGTACATGTTTTTCTTCACTTCCTTCAGTTCCCTTTTCTGCGTATAAGCAATTCGGACATATCACTCTCTTGGGGTTTTTTGTTTCAAATTCAGCACCACACTTAATGCACTTGTTTACATACATAATAAAAGCCTCTTAATCAATAACGTCAGTAACATAAATAATTCTAATCATTCTAATAAAATCTAATAAAAAATTCCTACCAATTAAAAATAATATATGAGATTCAATCAAAAATAAGAGTTGCATAACAACCCATATTCACATTATAATATATGTTTTATTTTTTTGCAAGAGGGGTTATTCTTCATTATGCGGTTCTATCGCCTGCGGCTTTGTTCTCAGGCTGATAAAGCTAAGAATTAACATAATAAAAATCAATACCGCTATGTATATAAAATAATTCTTTAACGTGCCTGTAAAGTAAGTTGCAAGAGCACCTCCGCATATTGCAATTAATGTTAATACAGCAACGGTTTTTTTCTGCGATAAACCGGCTTTTAATAATTTATGATGAATGTGTTCCGCATCGGCTGCAAAAGGAGATTTTCCTTTTAGGATTCTTCTTATGCTTGAAAAGGTTATATCAATAATCGGAACCGCAAGAACAAGGAATGGCAGAAGTACTGCAAGCGCAGCTCCTTTCATTACGCCTGCTATTGACAATGTTGCCAGTAAAAAACCTGAGAATAAAGCTCCTGAATCTCCCATAAAAATTTTAGCAGGATTAAAATTGTAGGTTAAAAATGCAAGCATGGAGCCTGCCAGTATAAATGCAATAAGCGCCGTTACAGAAGGATTAGGACTCATTGCGGCAGCAATAAGAGCAAGAGTTATTGAGCTTACTGTTATTACCGAGCCGGCTAATCCGTCTACTCCGTCAATAAAGTTAACAGCATTAGATATGCCTGCTATCCATAAAATTGTAATCGGATACGAAAATAAACCTAAATGCAAAACCCCGCTTCCAAAGGGATTAAATATTGTATCTATTTGGACACCAAGCAGATATACAATTGTGGCAACCGTTAATTGTATGAATAATTTGAATTTTGCGCTTAAATTATAAATATCATCGACTAATCCCAAGAGAAACATTAATGAACCACCGAGCAAGATTCCTGAAAGTAAGCTGCCATACGGATAATAACTTAAAAGGACAAGGACTAAAAACGTCAGCATTGCGCTTGACCAAATTGCAATACCGCCCAATCTGGATATTGGTGTCTTATGAATTTTTCTCTCATTAGGTAAATCTACAAGACCTTCCCGTTGAGAAAATTCTATAACAAGCGGAACAATAAATACGCCGATTAAATACGAGATAAACGCTCCTATTATGTGTGCGTGTGTTAGTTTAATTATCATGACAATACCTTATTTCTAATTCTATATAACTATTTTATGACAAACTAAATATGACTTATACTTTTGATAAAATTTTGTTACAAAAGACAAAATATCTTTTTGATTGATATATAATAGCTTTGCAATGAGTATTCAGTTAATAAATAAAAATAAAATTAAAACAGTTGCTTCAAAGCTTGTTGACACATTAACAGAGCTTGGTACGGAAAGCGTTTTCGGATATCCCGGAGCGTCAGTTTTGAGCATCTATAATGAATTATCTTTTAATACAAAAATTAAACACTATTTGGTTCGTCATGAACAAGCAGCAATCCATGCTGCAGAAGGCTATGCACGTACGAGCGGAAAAGTCGGAGTTGTTCTGGTAACTTCAGGCCCCGGATTTACTAATACGATAACAGGAATTGTTAATGCTTATACAGATTCTACTCCTCTTATAATTTTGGCGGGAGATGTTCCTTCGTCTAACCAAAAAGGAAAAGTGTTTCAAAAAGTAGATATTGTTTCCATGACAAAGTCATGTGCAAAAAAAGTATACTTACTGACAGAAAAAGATGATATAGAGCAAATCTTAAAAGAAGCATATACCATAGCAAATACCGGAATTAAAGGACCGGTAGTAATAGCTCTTCCAAGGGATATAATTGAAGCAGCATACGTAAGTAAAAAAACGAATATTGTAGAGAATGATGTAAAACCCAGAAATTACACAAATGCAATAGATAGATTAAACTGTTTGATTGAGAATTCTCAAAAGCCGCTTATAGTTGTAGGTGGCGGTGCGGCAGATGCGCCAAATGAAATATGCAGACTTGTTTCAACTTTAAAAATACCGGTAGTCTCTACATTGATGGGTATTGGAGTGTTCCCGTCAGACAATGATTTATATATGGGTATGATTGGTATAAACGGTTCACATTGTGCTAATGCTGTATTAAATAACTGTGATTTGTTAATTGCATTCGGAACTGCTTTCTCTGACCGTTCTACCTGTAAAAAAACAAATTTCGGGTCTAATACTAAAATCGTAAGTATTAATTTAAATACAATCTCAGAAAGTTTTGAACTTCAAATCAGAGCGGATGTTAAAGAATTTCTGGAACAATACATACACTCTGTACAAGGTGAAATTATAACACCGGATAATCACAGCGAATGGTTAAAGCAGGTAAAATCAATAAAAGAGGAGTTTATTACAAAAGATAGCAGTACAAAATCTCTTCATTCATCATATGTTCTGGCTGCATTATCAGAATATACAAGACAGTACGAGCCGATTGTTGTTACAGATGTCGGTCAACACCAAATGCTTACTGCGCAGTTTTATAATTTTAATCATCCGAGAAAGTTTATCACGTCAGGAGGGTTAGGAACAATGGGGTTTGGGCTTCCGGCTGCAGTAGGTGCTCATATTGCAAATCCTGATAATCTCATTCTTAATATTACAGGCGATGGTTCTTTTCAAATGAATTTACAAGAACTTGCAACATGCAGAGAACACAATATTCCCGTAAAAATTATTATTATGAATAACGGTTATCTCGGTATGGTTAGACAAATGCAGGAAAAACTATACAATAACAGATATCAGGTAGAAATGACTAATCCGGATTTTGTTAAAATTGCAGAAGCGTATGATTTGTTTGCAATAAGGGTTACAAATAAAGATGAAGTGATTCCGGCAATAAAAAAAGCAATCAGTTATAACGGTACTGCAATAATAGATATAATGATAGATTCGTTTGAAGAAGTATAAAAAAGCCGTTTCAATTGAAACGGCTTTTAAAGTCCCTATTTAATTTCTGTTTTTAATCCGTTGATAACATTTTCAGTCATCATGCGAAAGTTTTATGTCTTTCGCTTCTTTTCCCTAGCTTCCCGCAAGAGAACTTGTCAGGATTAATCCTAATCCAACAAGGCCTCAAGGATAGCTGCATTCTTAGTCGCCATAGTAGTAGCTTTTACTCTGCTTTTATACATATAGCTCCTTAAAGCTTCTCTGATAAGTTCCGAACGTGTACGATTCTCACCTTCAGCAACTTGGTCAATTCTGTCTAAAAAATCTTCGGGCATTGAAATTAAAACTCTAGCCATATAAATCTCCTTTACTATGTAATTACTTTTGATATCTTGTATATATATAAAGTCATAAAAAAATAAAAAATTGCCTTTTTTTAATTTGTTTGTAAAGTTTTGTAAAGAAAATTATAAAAAATCCGACAATCGGGGATAACAAAAAGCGGTACTAAATGCTAGTTTTAGGTATGAAAAAAATTTTGTTGATGATTTTATTATTAGCTTTGCCGGTGCTTGCATATGAAGTATATTTTCCGAATGAATACAAATTTCAGAATGAAAGTGATAAATTACTTTTTGTAGTTGATTTTTCAAATAGCATGAGTGCATACTTAGAGCATCAAACTAAGGTAAATCAAGTCAAAGAGTTAATGTCCGGGATTTTGCCTCAGATATCAAATGATACAAAGGTTGGATTAAGAGTTTACGGGCACACTTGCAATATTGTTGCGTTTAATGCTTGCAGAAGTTCTGAGTTAGTTGTTCCTTTAGGGTTTAATAATTCAAATAAAATAGCTTTTGAATTAAATAAGCTGCGCCCGAGGGGAATGACACCAATAACATATTCTCTAAAGCAAGCAGTTAAAAAGGATTTAGATGGCTTGGAAGGTATAAAACATATAATTTTATTAACGGACGGCGGTGAAAATTGTGACGAAAGCCCTTGTGACTATGCTATTGAGCTTGTTAAAAAAAGGCGTGATATAAAAATCGATGTTATAGCGTATGATGTCGATGACGACGATGATTTAGCACAGTTAAAATGTACGGCTGATGTGACGGGGGGATATTTTTCAGAACCCAATACAAAAGCCGAGCTTTTTCGTTCCATGGAGAATATGATAACACCGCATAAAAAAGTTGAAGCAGTCATTTTAAAATAAAAGTTACAGCAGGTGTCATTTTATATCAATTACGCTGACTCCGTCTCCGCCTTCAGTGTCTTCTCCCGGTCTATATTTTGCTACATATGGTGACACTGAAATAAATTCTCTTACAGCAGATTTTAATGCGCCTGTGCCATGTCCATGAATAATATAAACCGGACTTAGATTCGCTAAACTGGCTTTATCCAAGTATATTTCCAGCTTATCTAATGCTTCTTCTACTTTTTGACCGCGCAAATCCAGTCTGTTTGAAATGTCGTATTTTTTTAGAGAAAAAGATGAATTTTTCTTTGTTGCGCCAAGGGGCAAATTAATTTTTTTAACCAATTGCGGGTCATAAACAGCTAATTTTTCTTGCTTGATTTTTGTTTTAATCATACCCATTTGTATATATAATAACCCGTTTTTATCAGGTTTTGATAAAACAATAACAGGTTGATTCAGCTCTTTTATAAGAACTTTATCGTGTTGTTTTATTGTATTCCAATCTATTTCTAAATATTGTTCGCTTTCTTCAACAGAGTTCATGTTATCTCTAAAACCTTTTTCAAGCTGTGCGAGTCTTGCATATGAACGTCTTGCAATTTTTTCGGATTTTTCTTGTCTTAATTCCGTTAAAATTTCTTTAATGGCATCTTTTGCAGACTCCAATTGTCCTTCAAATTTATCTTTAATCACTTTTAAAGATTTTTTCTTTTCTTTTTTGTGTTCATTTAGTTCTTTTTCATACTGTTTCTTTAATTCTGAAGCTTCCTGATTTATATTTTCTGCTTCTTTTAAATTAGAATCCAATTTTTGTTGAGTTTCCTGAAGTTTTTCAACAACTACACTTGAAGAATCTCTCTGTGTAATCAGTAATTCTTTAGCTTTCCATACTAAATCTTGATCTAAACCGAGATTAGAAGCTATTGATATAGCATTGCTAAGTCCTGGAATTCCGATAACAAGTTTATAAGTGGGGGATAATGATTCTGTATCAAATTCAACTGATGCATTTTTAAAATACGGATCGGTATATTCTAATGTTTTTAATTCTCCATAATGTGTTGTAATAACAGATTGTGCAGATTTTTTAACAAATTCTTTTAAAATTACCTCCGCTAAAGTTGCACCTTCTTGAGGATCTGTTCCTGCACACAGTTCATCTATAAGAATAAATGATTCGGAGTCGGCAATGTTTAGTATTTCAATAATATTTTTCATATGAGAAGAAAAAGTCGACAGGTTTTGCAGAATGCTTTGTTCATCTCCTATGTCAGCCAAAACTTTTTCAAACGGATAGATATGAGCTTCTGCGCAAGGAAGAAACATTCCGGATTTCATCATTAAGATAAAGAGTCCGACAGTTTTTAGCGTAACAGTTTTACCGCCGGTGTTAGAACCGGTAATGATGATTGACTTATAGCCTTTACCTATCTCAAAATCATTCTCAACAATTTTTTCAACTCTTCCGATAAGCAGAGGATGGCGCATTAAGTCAATTTTAATAGTTTTATTTAAAGAAATGTCAGGTTGGACGGCTTGTATTTTTACTGCATATCTTGCTTTTGCAAAATATAAATCCAATTTTGAAAGCATTTGTTCCATATCAACGAGGTTGTTTATAACATCTCGGACTTCTTTGCTTAGTGAGGTGAGTATTCTTATAATTTCCGCATAAATTTTAGATTTAAGTTCTCTTATTTTATTGTTTAGAGGAACTATTGAAGCAGGTTCAATATAAAAAGTTCTGTTCGTCGCGGAAACATCATGGACAATACCTCCTACTTTACTTTTTGAAGATGCTTTTACTTGAAATACTATACGGTCATCGCGCATTGTATATATGTTTTCTTGAAGATGTTTTTGAAACTCGGGTGAATTCATTAAATCCTGTACTGTTTTCTTAAGATTTATTTCTGTATCTTTTAATGATGAATATAATCCTTTTAATTCAGGATTTGCATTTTGTTTTACAGTTAAATTATCATCAAAGGTGTCAAAAATCTTATCTTCAAGTTCTTTATTTGTGTATAATTGCTCCGCCAATTTGCTTAATTTTGTATCAAAAGGGACATTTTCTTTTAAAAAGTTTCTGACAATTCTGGATGTTCGCATTGACTTTGCAATATCAATGAGTTCTTCTTCAACAAAATATTCGCTTTTTTCTCTTAATTTTGTAAAATTTTCAATTCTTTCAATCGGGATATCGTTACCTCTATCCAAAACCTCTTTAGCTTCGGCTGTAAGTGTCAGTTGTTCCTGAATATCTTCAACTTTGACGAACGGTGTTAAATCAAGGCATAACTTAGCAGACTGCTCTGTTTTTGCATATTTAGAGAGTTCGGCTAAAATTTTATCGTATTCCAGTGCTTTTTGTGATTTTTGGATAATTGACATTATATCAAGATTATAAATAATAAAGATTTTTCTGCAAGAAAATAAGATAAAGAAGTAAATCGGTTATTTTGTTAATAAATCTTAATATTGTAACAAAAACGTAAAAAGTTTACAAAAGGTTCAAAACCAGTCAAACTGTTAAATAGAAGCTAATCGAACAGCATAGTTATGTTTTTTACTCTTAAAGTTTTATAAAAAAATGTCGATATATCCGTTAATAGAGTATTAATTGAGGAGTATATGTATGGCAATAGTTTTTGATCCCAATCAAGCAAGAGTTGATGAAGCTTATAGAACTGAATCAATGAACTTATATAAAAAGGGTGAGTTGGAAATAAGTGAAAAAGACCTGAAATGGTTATGTCAAGTACTTGGAGAAAGTACTGATGGTAATGAATATGTTATAGAAGATGATATAACAAGTAATGAAAAGAAATCTCCGAAAGTTGAACACGATAAGGTTTCAAAAACTAATGGAGTAGTAGATTTGGCTATTTCAGGGGGCGCAATGGGTTCTGCAACAGTTATTGGTCTAAATGCAGCAAGCGGGCTTACAGGTCCTGCTGCTCAGATGGCAGGAACTAATACGTTAGCAACACCTATAGCGTGTATTACTGCATTTGCAATAGGATCAAAGTACGAAATTACAAGACCATATAAAAAAGAACATAATGAATTAGAGACATTAAAAGAAGCTATGGAAACAGGAAATTTGGAAATAGCTAATTCATTAATTAATATACAATCAGCAGAAGAAGATATAGAAACTCTGGGTAACGAATCAGATGAAATAAACACAAATACAGAAGAGGAGTTGCAAACATTAATTGAAGAAATTGAAAAAAAACAAGTGCGCATAGACGAATTAAATGCTAAATCGGAAACAGAAGAAGGTTTAACTGACGAAGAAAAAAGCGAGTTGGAAGACCTTACCGGAGAGGTTACAGAACTACAAGGCAAGGCTGGTGAATTAAAAGAAAAGGCGGTAAGTGATGTTGAAGATAGAAAAGATAAGATTGAATCAACGCAATCTGGTATAGATGAAGCAAATAATATATTTAATTCAGTGCTTGAGGTAGCAGACTATGCAGAAACATTTGATGAAGATACTCATGGTGCAACAACACTTGAATCAGTTGCACAAGGCGTAAATGCTGCAATGGGGTATGCTGCAGCAGCAAATTTAACCTTCCATCCGGGACTTATTCTGACTGGTTATGGTGAAGTTCTGAGAGGATTAGCTCTCGCAGGTGCAGGAATGAGTACACATGGTACAATTGAACAAGCTACGTTTGCAAAAGATATTGGTGAGGAAATTGATGTGAGAACAATTACTCAAACAGATGGCGAATCCGGCTTGGAAGAAGTTGAAGTTGTAACAAAAAATGTTGAAGACAATATAATATTAGCAGATGATATTGTTAAAAATATAGCAGAAGATGGAGGCGAAGTGGGTGATGGTATTGTACCTGCTAACGGAGAACCACAAGTAGATGTTCCGTTAGTACCGGATTTTCCATCTGAACCAGAACCAGACAAGAACCCTTTTGACAAAAAAGATCCGGATAAGAAAGATTAAAAAAGAATAATTAAATAAAATATTCATAGTGATTTTGTTTGAATTATTATCAATGTTCGGTTAGCAAAATCAGAAACGAAAAATTTTGTCCGTTGTATAATACTACTATGGCTAGTCTGGATTATATGAATAACAAATTTGACGTAATAGTTGTCGGTGCGGGGCACGCAGGTTGTGAAGCCGCAATTTCAGCTGCAAGATTAGGCTGTAATGTTTTGCTATGTACATTGAATGTTGATAATATTGCTCTGCAGCCATGCAACCCTGCAATCGGCGGGCCTGCAAAATCAACTCTTGTAAGGGAAATAGATGCACTGGGTGGTGTGATGGGAGAAGTCGCAGATGCAACTTATATCCAGATGAAAACATTGAATTCTTCAAAAGGGCCTGCAGTAAGAGCGCTTAGAGCTCAGTCTGATAAAAAAGAATATACAAGGTATATGAGAAATATTATCGAAAATATTGACAATATATGGGTCAAACAAACTTGTATAACGGATATAAAAGTTAAAGACGGAGAAATTATCGGTGCAGCAGATGAATATGGAATAGAATATTCTTGCAGAGCAATAATTTTAACAACAGGAACATCTCTTGAAGGGAAAATGTATGTAGGACTTCAAGCATATTCGGGAGGAAGGCTCGGAGAACGTGCAGCAATAGGACTATCACAATCATTAAGAGAACATGGAATTATTACAAAAAAGCTTAAAACAGGTACTCCTGCAAGAGTTGATAAAAGAACCATTGATTATTCAAAAATGACAGTTCAACCCGGAGATGAAAATTTAAGTTTTTATTCTTTTAAGCCAAACAGACCCGTAAGGCAGCAGTATCCTTGCTATCTTACCAGAACTAATGAAGAAATACATGCAATAATCAGGGCTAATCTGGATAAATCGCCAATGTACCAAGGACTTATTCAAGGTGTAGGGCCAAGATACTGTCCTTCCATTGAAGATAAAATTGTCAGATTTGCGTCAAACCCTTCTCATCACATTTTTATTGAACCTGAAGGATTAAATACATATGAAGTTTATATCCAAGGTTTTTCAACAAGTTTACCGGCATGTGTTCAGGTGGAAATGCTGCGTTCGCTTCCGGGACTCGAAAAGGCTCACATAATAAAACCTGCTTACGCGGTTGAATATGATTATGTTCCGGCTGTTCAAACCTTGCATTCTCTTATGTCAAAAGATATTAAAGGTCTTTTCTTTGCAGGTCAAATAAACGGTACAAGCGGATACGAAGAGGCTGCTGCACAAGGACTTGTAGCAGGGATAAATTCTGTTAATTATCTAAATAATTCCGAACCTTTAGAATTGTCAAGAGCTTCGTCTTACACAGGGACTTTAATTGATGATTTGGTAACAAAAGATATTCAGGAGCCGTACCGAATGCTTACTTCCCGTTCAGAGTACAGACTTCTTTTAAGACAAGATAATGCTGATGAGAGATTAACAGAAATCGGGCATAAAATTGGTCTTATAGATGATGCTCAATATCAAAGATTTAAACAAAAGCAGGAAAATATACAAAAAGAGATTTTAAGACTTAACGAAACAAAACTGCCAGCGACGGAAGAAGTAAATCAAATCTTAGCAAAATATGATGAGCATATTGATAGGGGAATTCGCCTTGCTGAGATTCTTAAGCGTCCTAATATAACATATGAATTATTTAAAGAGCTTGATGAAGAAACAAGAATACTGAACTTAACTCGGGATATAACGGATGAAGTAGAAGTATTAATAAAGTATGACGGATATATAAAACGTCAACTTGAGCAAGTGGAAACTTCAGAGAAACTTGAAAAATACAGAATTCCTGCAAATATTGATTATTCTCAAATAAAGCATATTTCAACGGAAACAAGAGAAAAGTTAGAAAAAATTCGCCCGACAAATTTGGCTCAAGCATCAAGAATTGGCGGTGTAAAACCTGCTGATATTTCTGTTCTAATGGTTATGCTCGGAAAGTAAATTCCTTATCCGTTGTTTCTTAAACGCTCTATAAAATTCTTTAAACGCTCCATTGCAATTTTTAGGTTTTCTATTGAATAGGCGTATGAAATTCTTAAGTATCCTTCTCCGCTTTCACCGAATGCACTTCCCGGAACAGCCGCAACTCTTTCTTCTTTTAAGAATCTTGTTGCAAATTCCTCGCTTGTCATACCAAATTCTTTTATGCAAGGAAATACATAAAAAGCTCCATACGGTTCAAAACATTCAAGGTTCATTTCTTTAAATGCATTCATAAGAAATCTGCGTCTTTGATTGTACGCTCCACGCATCATTCTGACGTCGTTATCACCGTTTTTTAAAGCTTCAACAGCAGCATACTGGCTTGTGGTCGGAGCGCACATGATTGCAAATTGATGGATTTTTGTCATTTGCTTAATTATTTCGCTTGGACCGCAGGCATAACCTAATCTCCACCCTGTCATTGCGTACGCTTTTGAGAATCCGTTTATTAGAATAGTTCTGTCTTTCATACCCTCTATTGAAGCAATTGAGAAGTGCTCTCCTCTATAAGTCAGTGCGCTGTATATTTCATCCGACATTACATAAATGTCTTTTTCTATACATACTTTAGCAATTTTTTCCAAGTCTTCTTTTTCCATAATTGCTCCGGTTGGGTTATTCGGATACGGAAGAATTAATACTTTTGTCTTTTCTGTTATTGCGTTAATAAGCTCTTCGGGAGTCAGTCTGAAATTGTTTTCAGCTTTAAGATTAATAATAACAGGAGTTGCACCTGCTAATACAGCACAGGGATAATAAGAAACATATGCTGGCTGCGGGATTATAACTTCGTCTCCTGCATTTATCATTGCACGCAATCCTATATCTATAGCCTCAGAACCGCCAACTGTTACAAGAACTTCATCTGTGGGGTTATATTCAATACCTTGGTGTCTTTTTTGATAATTACAAATTTCTTCTCTGAGTTCTTTTAGCCCCGCATTTGAAGTATAAAAGGTTTTTCCTCTCTCAAGAGCATAAATTCCTTCATCTCGAATATGCCAAGGTGTGTCGAAATCAGGTTCTCCGACTCCTAATGATATTGCATCTTTCATCTCTGAAACGATATCAAAAAATTTTCTTATTCCCGACGGTTTAATCTCTTTTATGGTTTTATTAAGAGGTATGCTCATGGAGTAATAACCTCTCTTTCGTCTTTTTTAGGTTCTTCTATAATTGTTCCGTGGTCTTTATATCTTTTTAGAATAAAATGAGTTGATGTACTTATTATACTATCCAGCGTGGATAACTTTTCAGATACAAATCTTGCAATATCTTTTAAAGATTTTTCTTCTAATGTAACTAATAGGTCAAATCCGCCTGATATCAAATAAACATCGCGAACTTCAGGATAGTTATAAATCCTTGATGCAATTCTGTCAAAACCCTGTCCTCTCTGCGGAGTAACTTTAACTTCAATTAGAGCTGTAACTTTTTCTATTGAAGTTTTTTCCCAATTTACTAACGTATGATATCCGCAAATAACCCTTTCTTCTTCCAATTTTTGAAGTTCGTTTACAATATCAATTTCTTCTTTACCCAATCTTACAGCAAGTTCTTTTAAATCAATTCTGCTGTTTTTTTCAATTATTGCTAAAAGTTCTTCCCTCATAATATTCCTTCTCTCCAATTCTGATTTGATTGTAACAAAATCTGTATATAATAGCAATGCATAGTTATAACAACTTTTCGTAAAATTTAAGCATTTATTTTATAAAAATAATTGGCATTTGTATATAGTTGCCAAATAATTTTAAAATATATATTAAAGCATTAAAAATAATGGTCGTGTTGTGTATATTTTTGATGTTGATGAAAACTCCAGAGTTCACTATTGATGTATGTTTTACACTTAATAAAATTTTAAAAAACACTTTACAAAAGTTCATCTGTGAGTTATCATGTATGCATAGAGAATATAAAGAAAGTGTGTGATTATGATTCAACCTGTAAATGCCTTGACCCCTAAGGTATTATTTAGGGGTGATAATGTCGATCCTATTGAATCTGCGAGAAATCGGACAAAAAAGCGCATTGCAATTATTAATGCTGCAGGTATTTCTGCTATTCTTGGTGCAGCTACAACTGCTATTGCAAGAAGTAATACCTCTTCTTGGAAACATGCGGGGTATTTTGGAATAGGTGCATCTTTAGTTTCTATGATGTTTCTGGTTCCGGGATTCCTTTATAAATCCGGCATAAATGTTACAAAGTCTGCTGATAAGGATGTTTTTGCAAAGGAAATTGATATGCCAAAAAAGTTTATTGCTGATGCAGGAGATATCTCAACAACCGCAAAAAATACAGCAAAAGCAACTATTAAGTCAATGCCGAAAATATAATACAGATTATTCATCTACCGGAGAAGATTTTCCGAGCCCAAAACCTTCTTTTGCAACTTGATATGCAGCATAAACGGCAAGTCCCCACGCACCTGTCTTTTGGAGAAAACCCTTTGCCGCAAGTGCTAATGCAGAGAATGATATTGGTATGATATTATCCCCTAATGAGCCAATAAAACCTTCAATAAAGCCTTTTGTTTTTCCAACCATAGGAATAATCGGGTTTTGCATTCTCATATCTGCAATTTTTTTCTGCATTTTTCCTGTAACATGGCTTTCTGATGCATTTGAACGCTGTGCAGCAACAGCACTTTGATAAACATCTGCTGATATATTGCTTGCACCTGCAGCTGAATGATGTTTAGCAGATGCATACGCATCATAAAGTACCGCACTCATTCCTGCGACACCTGCTGTTTTACATACTATATTTGCTATCATTGCCATTTAAATTACACCTTTATTTCTTTTGTTTGCTTTCCGGAATAGGAATGTTCTTTACTTCTACACCTGCAGACATTTTAAGCAGTATATCCGCTGCTTGTAAAACATCTTCTTTGTCTGCATTTGGATTGGATTGGATATTGTGAAGTAATTGAACAGTATAATCATTACCGCTTGCAAGTCGTGATGCAAATGCCGATAATGCGGCTATCCTTACAAGTTTAGCAGGGTCCTGCATCATTTTATTAAGTAATGCATTTAAGGCTGCATCATTGTATCTGTCTTTATCTTCATCCAATCTTTTCAAGACTTCTTTCGATGCCATTAATCTTATTTCATCATTCGGATTATTTAAGTAATTTTCTAATGATTTAATGTACTCATCAGTAAGAGCTACAATTTTCTTTTCTTTGGTATTTTTCTTTTCTTTTGCTTCTTCCGCAACTCTTTCGTCAATTCCGTCAATAATATTCGTTGAACGTGTCATATCTGTTTCTTTAGGTTCATTTTTGTCTGCGTACATTTTATAAGAATTTACATCAAATTGTTCGTTTTGGAATCCGTTTTCATTGTCATTTGCAAAATCTTGAATGTTTTGATTCGGAATATTTTGGTTTGCTTGTTGTTGGGGATATCCATGTTTGTTTATATTTGAGTTATCGGTAAAATTTCTATTTTGTCCGTTTATATTTTCATATGCATTAGTGCCGTTTGTTCCGTTTGGAGCATCATTAAATCCTCCGTTACCGTTACCGTTCACTCCATAATTATAGTTATTTAAATAATATTGAGCAGGGTAAGCATTAGGGTATCCTTGTTTTATCGGGTTTGTAACTCCGTTTTGTTCATTTATGACACTATCTGTATTTGCATAATAAGGATTTTGTACGTTTTCAGCATAATTTGTTCCGTATTTGTCTACGCTCCCGTTTTGTATATCATAAGGGTTAACGGATGCTTTAGAAAGTTCTCCATATGCGTTTTTATACGGAATTCTATTAGGAATCGAATATTGAGTTTGATTTAAATTGCCTTGAGGTATAATTCCAGCATATCCCGGACAGGTTGTGGTTTGATTCGGACTCACATTAACTGACGGATTAGCGATTTGAATCGTTACTCCAGAATAATTCGGCTGAGGATTGAACATTGGATTTGTCATAACAAAGTTACCTTTTTTAACACACTATATTTATATAAAGTATTATCTTACGGAAAAATTGCGTAATATAAGGAGTTTTGTAAAGATTTGTAACAATTTTAACAAAAAGCCTAAAGTTTTAAAAAAATATGCCGATAGACATGTAGTAGATAAGTTAAAAATACAAGGAGTAATAATTATGTATTCAATGTGGCCAGGATGTTACAGCTTTAGAGAAGAACTTCAATTATTTCTTCTTTGGTTTAAGGAACAAGCAGACTCACTTATTTTAAAAGTTTATGAATTGGACAGAATGTTAAGCACATAGTTCGTCCAATATCTCCGCAGATGCGATGAGATGGTAAGTATAAAAAGATTAAATTTCTCTCTTTCTCTTAAAAAATATATAAGCACCTGAATATCAGGTGTTTTTTTTTATTAATAATCTTCCCTTCCTCTGGATTTTAAATATTCTCGGATTTGGTTAAGCGAGAATTGGATAATTCTGGTTATACGAGAAGGTGAAAGACCAATCATATTTGCAATATCTTTAGCTTGCATATTCCTGTAGAATCTGTATTCCACAACGGTTCTTTCTTTTTGGGGTAGTTTTGCTATGGCTTTTTTAATAAGTTTACTCATTTCAATAATTTCAGCCTGCTCATCGGGCATAGCTGAAGGATCTTTAAGAAAATCAAACGGAGAAGCATTATCTGTTGCAGCAGCAGCTAAACCGTCAATTGATAAAATTGTTTCATACACAGCTTCTCTAACTTTTGTCGGTGAAATTGAGAATCCCATATCCTCGCTGCTATCAGTGTTATCAGATGTTTCCGGCATGGATGTGTATTCATCACCTTCTCCTTCTTCATCTGTTTTGTGTTTAAGCGTGTACCATTTATATCTGTGTCTTAGTTCATTTCTGATAGCCCATTTTACGGCTGTTCCTATGTAAGCATCATTATATCGGGCTAATTGTTCATCTGTTTTACCTTTAATCAATGTTTGTATTGCAATAATACCTATACTAACCAATTCTTCGTATTCTATCATATGGTTTGGTATACGTCTTTGTTCAACTCTTGCAATTTTTTGTACAATACCTACGTACTGATTGATTAAAGTCTTTGTATCCATCTTCTCTTATTAAACTAACCTTACTCTATATTACCTTGATTTTGAATATTTTTCAATATTAGCGAATACATTATATATATGAAATTTCTATGAAATAACACCTTTGAATAGATTTACCCCCTAGATTTACCCCCTGTATTTACCCCCTGTATTTACCCCTAACCCTGCTGTTTATTTTTAAGTCCGTAAACAAATAATAAGATTTCTGCAACGGCTTTATACAATTCAGGCGGGATTTGCTGATTGATATCAACCATTCTGAATAAAGCCCTTGCGACAGGTGCGTTATCAATAACGGGAACATTGTGTTCAATAGCGATTTCTATTATTTTTTTTGCAATAAGCTCTGTACCTTTTGCAGTAACAGTAGGAGATTGCATTGTTTCTGCATCATATTTTAAAGCACAGGCAACATGGGTAGGATTTCTTACAATAAAATCTGCTTCTGGAACTGAGTCCATTGCTCCTCTTTGGAGCATTTGCATACGCCTTTGCCTTAATGCTGCTTTAACGTGCGGATCTCCTTCCGAGTTTTTATATTCATCTTTGATTTCTTTAAATGACATTTTTTGGTCTTTTAAAAATTTCCACTTTGTAACACCATAATCTGCCGCTGCAATTATCAAAAATGCTATACATGCTTTATAAATAAATTCAACAATTAATTTTCCGAATTCTATCATTACCGCAAAATGGTTATCGATTGCGGCAAGCATAAGTATGCTTTCTAAATGTTCACGATAAACAGTCCATCCGACCAAGCCCAATACAGTTACTTTTAAGATATTTTTAAACAATTCAAATAAAGTTTTTACCTGAAATAAGTTTTTAAAGTATTTTGTCGGATTTAATTTATCAAGTTTCGGAACTAACGGAGCGGTTGCTACCAGAGGCCCGACTTGAATAAAATCACCTATAATTGCAATAAAAGCAGCAACAAAGAGAATTGAACCGATGATTCCGACAGCCGGAACTAATGATGTTGTTAAAATATATGTAATTCCGATATCGCCAACGTGTTTATTCGGGATTTGTTCGTATAAAGTTTTAAATAGACCGACAATTAGCCGCCACATAATAGGAGCAAGAAGATTTATAAAAGTAAACATAACAAGTAGTGACAAAGCTGTTGAAACATCTTTTGATTTTACAACTTGCCCTTCTTTTCTTGCTCTCTCCAACTTCTGCGGAGTGGCATCAAACTGTTTATCTTCATCTCCCATTTGTGATTACCTTTGTTGGATACAATTTTATAATAGCATGAATTTTTGTTTTAGAATATAATGAATTTGTTAACGGAGTATCTTATGAAAAAATTTTTTTACAGTTGTTTAATTCTTTTATTGTCGATTTTAGAAGGTTTGTATAGCTATACTTATCTTGCGGGTAAATGGGAGCTTGCAGGAATTTTTATTTCCGGAGTAGGTGTTGGTATATTTATAATGTTTTTAAAACTAAATGTCAAAAATGATAAAATAAATATTTACAAAAGAGAACTCGAAAAAGAATCTATCTCTTCCGATAACAATTTAGCAAAAGTAAAAGTCCTCGAATCAAAAATAGAGGTTTTGGAAAAAGCGTTACAGAACGCTCTAAATAAGTAATTTTAAATTGCCGCTAAATCAGCTTGACAGCTAGAACAATGATTTTTTGTAGTAACTTGTATGTAATTGATTATATTAATTCTTTTAAAATTACTTATGTGAGATTAATCAATCCGGTAATAGGAATATTTTTTCTATTTTTTATCATGTACTTGTATTTAAAAATACGTAATAAATATAAGGAGTAAAAAATGAAAAAATTTTTATCTGTATTAGCTGTTTTAGGAGTTGTATCTTGTGTAGGAATTCAGTCTGCCAATGCTTTCACTTGGTCTGACTTAAATCCTTTTAACTGGGGAAAGTGCAACAAATGTGAAAAACAAGTTCAGAAATGTCCTTGTTCTACAGGATATGCAGCACCTTGTGATCCTTGTGAAAAGAAAACACCTGTTTGTGATCCTTGCCAAAAACAAATAACCAAACCTGCACCTTGTGATGCTTGTGACAGATTACAACAACAAATGGCAAAATAGAAAAATAATTCAAAGCAAAATTTTAATCACCTCATCCCAACTTTCCTTTGGGGTAGACAAGGGAAGGAGTTCTCTCCCCGCTAGGGGAGAGCCGGAAAGGGGTGAATGCGAAAGCTCAGGCAAGGCTTATATACACATTTTACAGCTTTGCGCTTCCTTCTTGTTTCATTTTCCCTAAAGCTTGTTTTGCTCCGTCATAATCTCTGCATAACTTTATTACAAATTCTATAGAAGCTTTGTCTTGTTTTATTGCATCTTTTAGTTTAAAAATTTCTTCTAATTGTAATTCTTTTGTATCAGAGTCGGTAAACAGATATTTTTTTAACAGTTCCTGAGATTCTCTGTCCATTCCTGAGATGCCGTTTTTAAAGGCAAACCAGTTATAAAAATTGTAGATGAAGTAATATTTGTTTATCTCTCCGTCCGATAATATGAAAAACTCATTTGTTTTTAGTGCAAACTTTTTATAAACTGAAAGAGATAAATAAAGTGCTTTACTTCCTGTATAAGGATATATAAAACCTTCATTTTCGCCTATCGGATATAGTATTTGCTTTGCATCTTTCAGTATTTTAACGTCTGTACCTTGAGATTGAATGTATTTGAGAATTTGTTTCGGTTCATATTCATATGTTCTTAAAATATTTTTGAGTTTATCTTCCAATTCTTGTCTTTCGGTTTCTGCCAAAGAATTAATATCAAGAGTACAACCTTGTGCGTAATGTTGTTTTCTTTTAGAAAAATGTTTTACTCCCAACGTTCTGTTTAAACGCAGGCGCAAAAATCTCTCTTGTAAAGATAAAATGGTATATAAAAAATCTTTTATTATCTGCATAATAATAACCTTATGCTGCCTTTTCACCTGTTAGTTTTTCTACTTTTTCTTCTCCAAGCATTTTACCTGCAAAGCCCACATATGGAGCTACTATATCCATTATATCACGACTTTTTGACGGACAAGCTGATAAAACCTTGCTTATTACATAGTAAGAACAGCCTATTAGCGTAAAACCGATATCTTCCGCAGGTTTTTTCTTTAATTTTTCAATTGCATCATCTAAATCTTTTTTATAATCTTTATCATTATGTAAAACTAATTTTACCGCTGCAGATTCTGACCCGGGATATGTGTTAATAACTTTTTTCAAAGAGTTGATTTTTAATTCGGATTTTAATACCGCTTCAGTAACGACAGGCTGTGATGCCGGAGTCTCTTTAGCATCACTTGTTTTTTGTTTTTTATCAGTTTTAACAGGTGAATTATTTAAAGTATTTTGGTAACTTTGTATAGTTACTTTTACATTATTGTTTTTTAAGTTGTTTGCAGAAGCTTTTTCTTCCTGTGAAAGGGAAGTATTTGCTGCAATTCCGTTTTGAAGGGCTTTATTTTGTGCATTTTTATGTGCTTCCGTATAATAAGGAGCATTAGAAGAATCAAAATTTTCTGAATCTTGTTGATATTTATCTATAGCATCTTTGGACTTATATGCGGTTGTTTTTTCTACAGCTTTTCCGTATTGTTCCGCATCAATTGCATCACCGTTTTCATAGAAATGCTTTAATGTGTCCATCATGAATTCATAAGTAAATGTGTTTGCAACTTCTTGTTTATATTCTTCTTTTGTTAATTCTAATACAGTATTTGTTGCTTCTCCAAAGTTTTTAGCATCACTAAAGTATACAGCAAATTTAGCATCTTCTTTTTCAACTTGTGCAACAAAAACAATTTCCGTTTCACTTAATACGGCTTCCCTTAATTCATCAAAATGAGCGTTAATATCTGCTTTTTTTGCTTCATTATTCCCGCAAAGTTCTAAAGCCAGTTGCCTTCTATTTTCAATTTTTCTTATTATTCTTTGTTTACGTTTATCTACAAAGCTTACTTTTTCTTCATTGGTTTGACACTTTTTATATTCATTTTGAAAGGAATCTTTGTCTTCGTTAGTTATTTCGTCAAAATCTTTTTTGTGTCCTGCATTTCTTGCTTTATGTCTATTGGCAGCACTCATACCTATTGTTGCTTCAATATTGGTATGTTTTTTAACTTTGCCTGTTTCTATTAAATAAGCCACTTGTCTGTTTACAGCTTCTTCTAAATCGCATAATATGTAATACTTTGCTTTCAAAGAGCATTTTTCAAATTTCTCTACAGACAATCCGATCTTGTTAAAAAAGTGTTGTTTTACACTTTCATCAGAAATCCCATATTTTTTGCATTTATCTCTAATAGTTTTAAATTTATTTACAAACATCTCTTCCGTAACAACTTCTTGTTTTGGTGAAGACGAATTATTATAGTTTGATTCGTTATATTCAAAAGTATTTTTATTAACAGAAGACAATGTTGCGGCAGCAGCCTTCCCCGGTATTTTTACCGTTGGGATGTTTTTTGATATTCCAGGTTTTGCTGTCGAATTTATACTCATTATACGTCCTCAATTATATATATAAAGTATATCTATTATTAAAAATTGCGTTTTTGTTAAGTTTTATTACGACAATTAATCAATACGGCTATTTTTTTCTTGTACATATTTCTGTATTGAGATGTATTATTGTTTTTGATAAAATTTTAATACAAGCTTTAAGTAAGCTTCATGTATAAATATTTAACTTGGAGAGAGAATGAGAAAATATATTATAATTATATCAATAGTTATTGTTACAGCTATTTTAGGAAGGATGATATTTACAAGTATTTCAAGTAATAAATCTGCTGCTCAAAAAAAGTCGTTAGGAACTCCTGCAGTTACAGTAGATACGGTTAAATCGGAGAAAGTAAGACGGGAATTTGACGCTCCTGCAAGAGTAATGGCAAAATACAGAGTGGAAGTTCTTGCAAGAATTAACGGCTATCTTACAAAAAGTTATTTTAAAGAAGGCGATTTTGTAAAAGCCGGTCAGCTGTTATTTGAGATTGAACCGCAAGAATATTATAATGCGGCAGGTCAGGCAAAAGGTAATTTGGATAATGCAAGAGCTCAACAAGAGTATTACAATAAACAGCTTGCAAGATATAAAGAACTTGTTGATAATGATTTTGTTTCAAGGTCTGATTATGACAATGTTTTGGCGCAAAGGAATGCGTACAGAGCACAAGTTCAAAGTATGGAGAACGCATACAGGGATGCTCAGAGAAATTTGAGTTATACACATGTAAAGGCTCCTGTTGACGGACGCGTCGGAATAATTGATGTAACGGTCGGAAACTATGTTTCTATGAATAGCGGTCCGCTTACTACGATAAACAGTTCTGACCCTATGTATATTACATTTCCTCTTGAATCAAAAGATTATGCAGAGCTTAACAGAATTGACGGTTCTCCTAATGTAAAAAGGGAGGTTGAATTTACATTTAGTTCAGGGCAAAAGTACCCGATGAAGGGAGTTCAAGACTTTTATGACAACAGAATTGATGAATCAACAGGTACAATAACTCTACGTGCGACATTCCCAAATCCGGATTCAGTACTTTTGCAAGGTGACTTCGGAAAAATCAAAATATATTCAAATAAAGACGATGAAATGCCGATAGTACCGCAAACCGCAACAATGGAAAATCAGGAAGGTTTGTATGTGTATGTCATGGATGAAGAAAACAATCCAAAACTTACATATATAAAAACAATGGGGCAGGTAGGAACGAATTGGGTTGTAAGTGACGGCGTAAAAATCGGAGATAGAATAATCACAACCGGCATGCAAAAAGTTATTCCGGGCTCTCCCGTAAAAATTGTAGAAGCTGTTGCTGCTAATGATGCAAAAGTTCAAAAAAAACAAAGTTGGATTAGTAAAGTTATTACCAAGATTAAAAAACTAATCGGAGGTAATAAATAAATGGCTGAGAATTTCTTTGTAAAACGACCAAAGTTTGCGATTGTAATCTCACTTGCAATTATGCTTGCAGGTTTGCTATGTTTAACAACGTTACCATTGGAAGAATATCCGTCTATTACACCGCCTCAAGTAATCGTTAATGCTACTTATAGCGGAGCAAATGCCGATGTTATAACTTCTACAATAGCTGCACCTGTCGAATTACAATTGAACGGTGTTGAAAATATGTTATATATGACTTCCGAATCAAGTAACGGTATGTATAAACTTACAATATACTTTGAAGTCGGCTCGGATCCGGATATGAACTTAGTAAACGTTCAAAACCAGTTGCAACTTGTGACGCCAAGACTTCCTGAAGAAGTTCGGCGGTACGGTTTAACGGTTCGTAAGTCAACAGGCGGCGGAGGCTGTTTGTTCATAGGTTTGCGATCCCCAAACGGTACTTATGATGCGCTGTATCTTGCCAATTACGCTTCCATGTTTATCAAAGATGAACTTGCCAGAACAAAGGGCTCTGCAGGGGTTGCTGTATACGGTGCAGGTGATTATTCAATGCGTATATGGTTAAAACCTGACAGAATGGCAAGTTTAGGTGTTTCAACAACGGATATAAGCAATGCTATCCAATCTCAAAACGTACAAACTCCTGCGGGTAACATAGGAACAGAACCGATGGAAGTTCCTCAAATGATGAAATTTACCTTAAAAACAAAAGGGCGTTTAAAAACAGTTGAAGAGTTCGAAAACATAATAATTAAGTCTAATAAAGACGGTTCTCACGTTAAAATAAAAGATGTTGCAAGAGTTGAGTTGGGAGCTGAAAATTATACTGTTCGTTCTATGGTTGAAGGACGAGAATCTGCTATTATAGCAGTTACTCAGTTACCTGATGCAAATACAATCGATTTGGTTAATAAAATTAATAAAAAAATGGAAACTCTGAGCAAAAAATTTCCGAATGACATGGAATACCATGTACAATATGATGTTACGGAGTTTGTAAGAGAATCTATTAAAGAGGTAGTAAGTGCGATTATATTGGCAATCCTTCTTGTTTCAGCCGTTACGTATCTATTCTTAGGAACTGCAAGAGCTGCTTTTATTCCGTTTTGTGCAATTCCGGTTTCTTTAATCGGTGTATTTATAATAATGTCAGCAATAGGATTCTCAATAAACTTATTAATTTTATTCGGATTGGTATTAGCAGTAGGTCTTGTTGTAGATGATGCAATTGTTGTACTGGAAAATACTCAAAGACATATTCAAGAAGGAAAAAGTCCGAGAGAAGCCACAAATATTTCTATGGAAGAAGTGTTCGGTGCTGTTGTTGCAACTTCTTTGGTTTTGATGGCTGTATTTGTTCCGGTATCCTTTTTAGGCGGTATTACAGGACAAATGTTCAGGCAATTTGCTGTTTGTATTGCGACTTCTGTCGGGTTGTCAACAGTTGTTGCACTAACCTTATCTCCTGCTTTATGTTCCATTATATTAAAATCAGATTCGGAAAAAACTGACTACAAATTTATAGAAAAATTTAATAATTGGTTTAATAACGTTAGAGATAAATATTTAAAAGTTGTTGAGTATTTTGTTTCACAGCCGAAGAAAACATTGAGAACAGTGTTAGGTATATTAGTATTTATTATAATTATGTTTAAAATTGTGCCTTCAGGATTTTTGCCGACAGAAGACAGAGGAGCAATGTTTATGCAGGTGCAGCTTCAAGACGGAGCAACATTAACTCGTTCTACAGAGGTTGTAAACAGAATTTGTAAGGAAATTTTAACAATCCCCGGTGTAAAGTCTACTTTATCAATAAATGGTTTCAACGGAGAAAATACAGCTCTTGTCATTGTAAAACTTAATCCTTGGCATGAAAGAAAATCAAAAAAACTATCTATAGATAATATAATGGCTCAAGCCAGACAAATAGCAGGAAAATATACTGAAACAATGACCTTTGTATCTCAACCTCCGGCAATTACAGGTTTAGGTATGTATAACGGTATAGAGTTCCAGATTCTTGATAAGGGTGACAGAACCCCGGAAGAGATGTTTAAAGAAACTCAAAAATTTATGCAGCAAGCGAGAATGAATCCTGCTTTCTCGAGTATTCATACCCTGTTTACGGCATCACTACCGCAAGTAGTGGTAAAAATAGATGAAGAAAAAGCTATGGCACAAGGAGTTCAAATATCTGAAATATATTCAACTCTTGCTGCTCAATTTGCTTCTACTTATGTAAATGACTTCAATAAGTTTGGAAGGGTTTATCGTGTGTTTATGCAGGCTGATTCAAACTATAGAGATACAATGAGTGATTTGAATAAAGTTTATGTAAAAAACAATCTGGGCAAAATGGTTCCCCTAACGGCAGTTATAACGACAGAAGATATCATTGCACCATATGAACTTACCAGATTCAACCTGTATCCGTCAATTGATATTAATGCAGAGGTTACGGCAAGTATGAGTTCAGGTTCCGGTATGGCAGCAATGGAGAAGCTGGCTGATAAGATTTTACCAAAGGATATGGATTATGCCTGGTCAGGAAAATCATTCTTAGAGCAGCAGTCATCAGGACAATTAGGAGTAATTTTAGCAATGGCTTTTGCCTTTGTTTATTTGTTCCTTGTTGCTTTGTATGAAAGCTGGACTCTGCCTATTTCTGTTATGTTAATTTCACCGATTGCAATATCAGGTGCACTTTTCTTCCAATACGTAAGAGGATTTGCACTTGATATATATGCTCAGGTAGGTTTAGTTATGCTTCTTGGTTTATCTACTAAACAGGCAATTTTGATAGTTGAGTTTGCGAAAGATGCAATGGAAAAAGACGGAATGCATTATGTGGAAGCTGCTATGCAGGCTGCAAAACTCAGATTTAGAGCTGTAATGATGACAAATATTGCATTTATACTCGGTTTGATTCCTTTAGTTATTGCAAGAGGCGCAGGCGCAGGAAGCAGACAATCAATCGGTATTTCTGTATTTGGAGGTATGCTTGCGGTTGCATTCTTTGGAAGCATATTGGTTCCGGCATTTTTTGGTCTTTTAAATACAATAAAAAATGAACCTTTGCAAAGAAAAGAATTATTAAAAGAATTGGTATTATTAATACTCGGAATAACTATTTTATATGTAATTTTGTTTACGATATTACCGTTTATTATAGGTAAAATATTAGCATTACCGCTTATTGTTAAAATTATATCCGCTTGTGTAATTACTCTTATAGGACTTTTTATTTATCTTAAAAACAGAAGATAAATATGAAGAAAATAGTTTTAACAGTTTTAATATTCACAATTTTAAATTGCGAAGTACATTCGAAGTGCTCAATAATTACAAAAAATATATTAAACAAAAACGAGTATCCTGAATGTTCTAAAGTTGAGCCTTGCTGTTCTTCTAAAGAAAATTCGCAGACGGAAAATAAAACGCTTAAAACAGGAATTGAAAATACAATTTACGTTAATCTGGAAGATTGTTTGAAACTAGCACTCGGAAATAATCCGAGAATACAATCAGCGATGCAGGATGTATTTGCATCTGATGCAAGATTAAGACAAGTTTGGTCTTCATATTTTCCTCAATTTGGCTGGCAATCTGGGTATAGCAGAATAAGACAGCTGCAATTATCGGATGTTTTCAGAGAAAATTTGATTTACAATTTCTGGGTGCTTGGTCAAATCAGTGCATCTCAAATGCTTTATGATTTTGGAGTGACTCAAAACAAAGCAACAATCAGCCGGTTAGATAATCAAGGCTATAAGATTATTCTCACAGGTACGGTTAATGATGTTGTGTATAATGTAAAAGATGCTTATTATAATCTTCAATACGCATTAGAGGCGTTAAGAATTGCAGATACTAATGTTAAACAATATGAAAGCTTTTATGAACAGGCAAAAGGCTTCTATGAGGTGGGAGTGAAACCGAAGGTAGATGTAACGATTGCGGAAGTTAATCTAAGTACGGCAAAATTAACACAAATACAGGCGGCACATTCTGTTAAAATTGCAATGGCAAAATTAAATAACGCTATAGGAATTCCATATAGTACGAAATACAGCCTGTCGGATAAGTTGAGATACGATGCTTGTGATATATGTCTTGAAAAAGCAATAGAAATAACTCAAGAATCCAGACCGGAGTTTCAATTGGCTGAAGTAAAAGTCGAACAAGCCAAGCAAAATGTAAAATTAGTTAAGAAAAACTGGCTGCCCGAATTTGATATACAAGGTCAATTTGAAGTCGGCGGACGCCATCCTGATTCAAATTACGGTTATACTTTCGGTGCATATTTAAATTTTCCTACAATTAACGGAATGCTGATTAAGCATCAACTTCGAGAAGCTCGTTCTTTGTATTCAAAAGAGCAGGCTGAGGCTATAAATACGATTAATAATTTGTATTTGGAGGTTCAACAAGCATACTATACGCTGGATGAAAAGAAGAATAAAATTCCGGTGGCTCTGTTAGGCATGAAACAGGCAAAAGAAAACTTAGATTTATCAAACGGAAGGTATCATGCGGGTGTTGGCGACCCTATAGAATTGAATGATGCACAAGTAGAATATGAAAATGCTCAGCTTACGTATTATCAAACAATGTATGAATATAATTCCGCAAGAGCAAATCTCGAAAAATCAATAGGAAGAAATCTTTGTGCGGAGGAAGTCACATTAAAGAAAAAAATTAAAGATAAAATAAGAAAAGGCAATTATATACCAGTTACCACAAACTCCTCCCCCGCCGTAAAATTTAACGTATTTTGAAAAAGGGTTTGTGAAAACCTTTTATTTTAATATAAAAATTTGGTAAAAATTTTACAAAAAAGAGGTTGTCTAAAAAGTCAAATTTATAATAATTTGCAAATTACACAAACCGGCGTAAAACCCCCTCGCCCCTTGTGGGAGAGGGGTAGGGGTGAGGGGTCAATATCTGCAAATTTGTTAACTTTTTGGTCACCCTCTTTATATCTTTAATTTATCTCTTTTACCCCTATGCTGCCTTTAGGTCGTTATACCTTGTTCTTACTGTCATGTTGCTTAATAGTGCTACAAATCTTTCAGATGTTTCGTATTCTCTTGTGTTGTATCTGAATACATACTCATCAATGTAGTCTTGAAGGTGCTTTTTGCTTGCAAAGTGGTATATCCCAAAGATACCTCTTTTTAAGATTGACCAAAAACATTCTATGTTGTTTGTATAAGCAATTCCGTTTACATACTCTCCCTGTCCATGTTTTACTACTGTATGCTTGTATAAGTTAGTTATTCCTTTATATCCTACCCATTCATCAGTATTCAATGTTGCACTTCTTTTTATTGTTTGGATAATCTCTTTTGTCAAAGTAGGTGCTGTAACATCATTTACTGTTAATGCCGTAAGTTTTCCATTTCTTTCAAGCATACCCAAAACAGGAGTTTTATCCTTTGTACTTCTTCCCTGTGAGTTTTCTACTCTTTTGTTTTTGTGTCTGTTTTTGTTCTTACCCCCGATATATGTTTCGTCTATTTCTACGTTGTTGTCTAAGATATAATAATTTTCTACATTAAAGCATTTTCTGATTCTTTCTAACATAAACCAGGGGTAAATATATTTGAAATTGACATAAAACTTGCAAGTCTTGTTTTTGCGAGGAGACAATGGCTTGCCGACGAAGCAATCCAGCTTATTGCAACCAATTTTCAAATTCTACATTTGACCAAATGGATGAATAGTTATTAATAGGCTGGATTCCTCGACACACAGTGTCTCGGAATGACAAGACTTGTTCTTTTATTGTTTACAAGTTTTTTAATTAGGGAAAACTTTTAACATTTCTCTAATCGACTTAAAGCTATTAAGTTTTAGAATAAGTTTATCTTTCTTCATACCCTAAGTATAACGTCCCTATGTGACGCATGTGGTCGCAAAACCTCTAGTAGAGACTGTTTTGGTCTATTTTGAGACATAAAACTTTACATCTTGCACCAATATATTATACTCGAGTTATCAGACGACTTAACTTTTGGGGTAAATATAAAAACGGATTGGGATAAATGAGATTATTACCTTCAATCCGTTTTAATTAAAATTTGTTTTTATTAGTTACAACTTAATTTTCAGAATAGTAACACTTCGTATTTACCATTCTCTTATGATAAAATCTGATGCACCATTTTTATTTCGTTCATGATAATAGTTATTAATCATAGAAACATTTTTCTTTGCTGAATCATAGATTACTTCTGCACGTTCTAGTGCTGCTCGATAGGCTGCATTTAAATATTCAAAATTGACATTCATAAAATCGTAAATATTTCTTTTTGTAATAATAGAAACGACTGATTTATCTGCATTTTTAGCTATAGATTCAATGTCTTTTGTATTTATAGATACTTCATCTGATTTGAGTATAGTAGATAAGTCTTTTTTATTGTATATAGTTGTAGGATTTTTAATCCTTAGTATTCCTTTGTAGTTTACGTTTTCATTGTTAATTTTTTGTATGTTCATTACTGTCTCCTTTTCTGTTAATATTCATAAAATTTGAAAAAAATTTTTTTTGCTATTCATTTCATAAAATATTAAGAATTTGTAACATTTGAATTGTTGATTGAAGTTGCAAAAAGCAGAAAATGTTGTATAATGAAGATACAGGGAAAAGGCTCTAAGAGCCGTATTATCTTAGAACCTTTCATAACTTCCCTATTTGATGAAATTGAGTGCTATGCTAATTGCTAAAATAAGCCATAGCGCTTTTTCTGTAATACAGAATATCATCTCTCATCACCGCCTTTCAGCCTTAAGTCCTCATAACTGTTTTTCAACAAACTTACAAGTTTGTAAGAAAGACTACAAACCAAAAGTATTTACCCCTGTCTGCGGTGGTAAACGGGAAAGCTTACCCTTCAAAACAATTCTACAATATATTCAAATAAAATTCAACAAAATTAATAAGGCTAAAGTGATTATTTTATCAATACTTTAGCCTTATTTTGTGGTAACTGGTATATAATTGCCTAAGAAAAATTTGATATCTTCTTGAAAATTTTAAGGTAACAACACGCAATTTGCTAAAAATTAAAAAAATTATGTGTTTATTTCTGCAAATTTTGCTGCCATTGTAGGATTGTTTTTAGTCAATCTTTTTATGCTCAAATCTTCTGCTTTGTTATTTGCAAGTCTTAAATTATTTTCGGAAGATAATAACGCTTCTTTTGTTTTTTGAAGGTGGTCAATAGTTTTATCTATTTCTTCAATTGCTGTTTTAAACTTTCTGCTTGCAAGTTCATAATTTTTTGCAAATTTTTCTTTAAAATCATTCATTTCGTTTTCAAAATTGGAAATATCAATATTCTGATTCTTTATTACAGCTAACTCTTGTCTGTAGCTTAGTGAATTAAGAGCGGCATTTCTTAAAAGTGTAATAATAGGAATGAAAAATTGCGGACGTATAACATACATTTTAGGATATTTATGCGAAACATCTACAATACCTGTGTTGTAAAGTTCGTTATCCGGTTCTAAAAGTGATACAAGAACTGCATATTCACATCCTTTTTCTCTTCTGTCTTTATCCAGTTCTTTTAGAAAATCTTCATTTTTCTTTTTTGTTGAAGTAGAATCCATTTCATTTTTCATTTCAAACATTACGGATATAAACTCAACTCCGTTATCATCTTTATCTCTAAAAATAAAATCTCCTTTACTGCCGGACGAAGCATCATTATCTTTTTCAAAATATGCATTTTGGAATCCGGTTGCTCTGAGTTTGTTAAATTCAATTTCACAATGCTGTTCCAGACTTTCTCCAACCATCTTTGTGGAAAGTTTGGATTTAAAATCCTTATAATGAGCAATTTCTTCATCTTTGAATTTGAGTTTTTCTTCATATTGTTCTTTTATGGATTGCTCTTTTAATAAGCTTTCTTTTTCACTTGTTTCAATTTGTCCGTTTAGTTTTGTAATAACATTTTCTTTCTCTGCAAGTTCTTTGTCTTTATCCATAACAGCTTTACTTACAGCAAGTTCCGTATCCTTCTTGCAGGCATCAATTTTTGCTTCAAGTTCTGCTATCTTTAAATCTTTTTTACTCAGCTGTTCTTTGTAATCCTGTTCTGTTTCTATAGTTGCAAGTTTAATTGCGTTTTCTTTTTCTGTTTCAAATTGTGTTTTTTGCGTATCAATTTCTTTTTCAAATTCTTTATCACGCACTTGTTTTAATATTGCAGCATAACCTGATTCATCAACCTGAAAAACTTCCCCGCACTTTGGACACTTAATCTCTTGCATTTTGAAAACTCCTATATTAAAAGAAAACATCCGTTATTATAATATCATGAAATTAACAACAAGAAATCAGTCTATAAAAAGAATGGTGCATTTGTTAGTACATCAAATAATATTTTATTTTTCACAATATAACGTATCTTTTGCAATAAAAAAGAACTATTGATTTTTATTTATGTTTTTATTAACATAATACATGCACTTTGCCAATTAAATATCGGGATGTAGCGCAGCTTGACTCTGCCGAAGAAAAAGCCGAACCGTTGAGGGTTTTTCTGAGAGGTAGCACGTAGTGCGCTTCAAGCCAAAAAGTTGAAAATTGAATATCGGGATGTAGCGCAGCTTGACTCTGCCGAAGAAA
>ODAI010546715.1_pt1 | contig 32090 bp, 32 predicted proteins | sample 1539321 | NCBI WGS metagenome assembly ODAI01 (sample SAMN02144231, study PRJEB22623) | gut metagenome | biome: sheep rumen | host: Ovis aries | place: New Zealand
AATTGAATCGTAGTCTCATAGTCGTTACTTATTTAAATGTCTGTGGAATCGTTCAATCTGTTATTTGTCATCTATTTTACAATCACCTTTCTACCATCCTTGATGTAGATGCCGCGCTGTGGACGAGCCACTCTCATACCCTGTAAAGTATAGTAGCAGGAAGACGGCACAGCAGACGGTCTGATGGCATCAATCGACTCAGCTATTGAGCGCGGACGGTAATGCTGCAGTCCACGATAGATGTAATAAGCCGAGCGGCTCGTCAGTTCTACCGACAGTCCGCTGGCTGCATCGTCGCATGAAAGAAGAGTCACGAGAGAGTCGGCTGCGTGATAGGCCGGCTTTGCTGCCGAACCCTGCAAATAGGACAGCATACAGATGTCACCTGCCTGAGCATCGGTGATCATCAACTGGCAGTCGTTGTTCGGGGCCATACCATAGCCTGGATAGTAGAAATAATAGGTATTCTTCTCACTCTGAGCCGTCACACCTGCATAAAGCTCAACTGTCATAGTGCTCTTCTCAGGGGCACGACGCCATACGTGATTGCCTTCAAAACCCGTTATCGTAGTTTGGTTACTCATCACTTGCCATCCACACAAGGGGGCAGCGTCTTGCGTGAAGTCAATCACTCGCTGCTGATCGTAGGCACCGTAGGCATGCAGGTAGGTTGTGCTCACGCCTCCAGCGCCATCGGTAGCCGAGAATTCTATGTAGCCTGGGGCAGTACCCGTCACAATGAGAAGCGACTGCTCAGCATCAAAGCTGTAGCCCGTAAAGGTGGCACCCGTCGCCTCAGCTGCTGTCAAGTGGCTTATTTTCTGGCCAGAAGGCGTAGTCAGCTGGTATATGGGATAGTAGTCTGCCGCCTGTTGGGTGAAGCCAATCAACTTAGCATCCAACTCGGTAGCATCACGACGCAAAGGTATGAGCTGCACCTTGCCGTTCAAGCCCGACGGTACAAGCGACCACTGGTCATACTTCACATTGCTTACACTGGTGTTACCGTTGACAATGTCGAGGATGTTCACATCTTTGAAGATGCGCCACGTAGTGCCGTCGATGTCCATCTTACGAATGCGGTTGGCAGGCAGATTGGTCACTTCGATACGCAGTGTGTTGTCACCCTCATGCAGCAGCCCGGTGATGTCGAGCTCGAAGGGAGCGCTCCATGCGCAGCCAGCATACACATTATTTATATATACGCGCGCACTCTCACGCACATCGCCCAGACTGATTAGCATACCGCCATTAGCCATCGCCAACAACTTGGCATCAACGCTGAAGGTTGTCTCGTAAACGCCTGTTCCCATTGCCTCAGCTGTAGCGGCATCGAGTTGTTCCCAAGTAGAGAGCTTGTCCAGATTGTAGTGTCCCAGCCGATTGGCAGGATAGCTGTCATCGGTGAAGCTCAGTGTCCACTTGCTCGTCACGTCAATGCCCGGCATCTCTACCACCGGTTCGTCTTTCTCTTCCAAACCGATAGCAGATGTTGTGGCTTGCAGAATGACAGACTCGCCCGACTTCAGTGCTATCCACACCTTTCCATTCTCCGTGTATGCCTTGCGCACACGGCCTGTCATGGGATCGAAGAGAGCCACATCAGCAAAGGGAACTGCCAGCGACACCATGCCGGCAACATCGCTTGGCGAGAGGTTGGTCACAAAGTAGTGATGACCAGCATCGCTCTTCCTGCGAATGACGCGCAGCCCCAATTTCGTACGCAGTTCCTCGCCCTGCACGCCAAACGAGGTCACCGAGGCGGCATCGTTCTTATAGACGATGATGGCCCCTTGATTCTTCAGTTCGTCAAGATGGTTCTGCACGTTGGCAGGGATGTTCGTCGATACAGGTACAATCAGTCCGCGATAGCGCGTTCCGGCAGCCGTCTGCAGCATGCCGTCGGTGAAGGTTGTCGTGAGCAACAGCTGGTCGCTGATGAAGTCGCAGTCCAGTCCGGCTGCCTCCACATTCTTCACGCAGGTCACCATCGATGGAATCTTGTCCGAAAGCGTGTTGATGTCGAAGAGCTGCAACCGAGCGGCATTGGCGCCAGTATTCTTGTGCATGGCATCCTGGAAAGGAGCATATACCAGCAGGTCGTTGTCCGGCTGTCCCATCTGAAGGAAACTCTGGCAGCGCGTAGCATAGTCCATGAACGAAGGTGCATCGTGCCAGATGCTATTCGTAGGACTCATGTCGATGGAAGCATAGAACTTCCACCCCGGCCATGCAGCCTGTTGGGGCGTATAGGTCGTGCCATGAAAGAAGATGTGGTTCACGCCAGCCACGAACATGAGGTCCACCTCTGGCTTCATTTGCGACAGCGAGGTACGGAAGTGCTCGGTCAGCCAGGTGAAGGTCTCACTCGATGTCATCTTCTTGCCCGTGACATGGGCAGCGCTTGAAGCATACTTCAGTGTGGCCAGGTCACTCAGGTTCTTGCTGGTGAAGCCTTCATCGGTGCGCAGGCCCTTTATCTTGAAGTCGGTGATGCCGAATCCCTCAATTTCAGGTATATCGACAGCAGCATAGAAGTCGATGAGGTTGCCAGGCGAGCCATGTCCCTGGTTGCGGGTGGTCACCCCATGCTGATGAGCCCATTCAGTCCACTGACGGGTGAAGTTGTTCAGCAGCATGTCGGATAGTGTCTGTCTGTAGTCTGCCAAGACTTGGTTGCCCGTATCCTTCCGCTTACCAAGTCCCAACAGCTGGTCCATGTGCTCCTCCAGCTTATAGCCGCGATACTTCTCGAACTCGCTGAACATCTGCGGTGTCCAGTCGGCACCATACACCTCATAGCTGTCATTGAAGAAAGAGTGAGGCCAACGGGCATTGGCTGCCGAGAAATGCGAATCGAAGTACTTCAGGTAACGAGCCACGGCATCGGCATTGTAATGGTCGAGCACGTAGCCCTCACCGCCAGGGGCAGCACGTTTCACTTGCTGCAATGTGTGTCCGTTATAGATGGCTAATAGCAGCCACTCGCCAGCAGGTGCAGTCCAGCGGAGCGTGTTACCTTCTACAAACGAGGTCACGTCCACCACTCCTTCGCCATCCTGACGATAGGCCATCACCTTGTTCAGCGGAGCATTGCTCTCGGGTGTCTGCACGTTGAAGGTCAGTGCCGTAGTGCCGTCGGAGGTTTTCGTTTCATTCTTGGTCACTAACTTTCCGGCAGCATCGGTCACACTGATCATAGGACCGCCGAAGGGCCATCCCGTTCCACCGTTCATGTCGATGTCAACGCCCTGGGCATCGCCCGTTTCCTGGCACACCTTCAATGCGTTCATCCACTCAGCCGACAGGTAGTTCAGTTCATTGCGCTCATTACCAGTGACTCCATAGATAGGCGTAATCTCCAGTGTTCCTATGCCTGTCTGGGCATACTGGCCTATAGCCCACTGCAGGTTAGCGTTGTCAACAGCCGATCCCATCCACCACCAGCGAGCGCCGGGTTTCATTTCTCTCGTCACCTCAGGCCACTGCAATGCCTGCTGTGCCACAACCGCCCCCATACTGAGCAAGAGGACTGCAACCGTCAATATCGTTCGTTTCATATTTTTAGTTTAGTAATCTTCGTTTTTAGTTATATAGAAGGTTAACACACCTTTCATGTGGCAAAGTTACGAAAAAACGAGAGAAATGCAAAAGGAAAGCTCGCTTTTCTTTTCATTCCCGGGAACAGTTGTTATGTAGAAAAACGGAAGATAGTGCTGATATGTGCGGAAATATTTGTATCTTTGTAGGCAAACCAAATCATTTCCCTACGCTAAATGAATCAGAAAAGGATACTTGTAGTAGATGATGAGCAGGATTTGTGTGACATTCTGCTCTATAATCTTCATGCTGCTGGCTATGAGGCCGAGGCAGCATATTCAGGTGAGATGGCACTAAAGAAAGAACCGTCGAGCTACGATTTGCTGATACTGGATGTGATGATGCCGGGTATGTCGGGCTTTGAGCTGGCAAAAAAGTTGAAAGCCGAAGAGCAGACCTCGCTCATACCTATTATATTCCTAACAGCAAAGGATGCTGAGGAAGATGCTCTGACGGGCTTCGGACTTGGTGCTGACGACTATGTGACGAAGCCGTTTTCTGTACGAGAAGTGGTGGCCAGAGTGAAAGCAGTATTGGCGCGGAGCATCGCCCAGCCCCTACAAAAGGAGACAGGACTCATTAGCTTTGAGGGACTTGTGCTCGACCTCAGCAAGAAGACAACGGTGGTTGACGGCGAGAGCGCTGGTCTCACCAAGACGGAGTTCGAGCTGTTAGGACTCTTGTTGAAACATCGCGGACAGGTGTTCTCACGCCAGCAGATCTTCGATGCCGTATGGCCTGAAGACGTGGTGGTAAGCGACCGTACGGTGGATGTGAACATTACCCGTATGAGGAAGAAAATAGGCAGATACGGAAAGTTTGTAGTAAGCCGTCAAGGATACGGCTATATGTTTGAGCCATGAAGAAGTTGAGTGAAGGCCGGAAGATGTTCGCCAGCGTGATGGTGGTGTTTGTCGTCTATGCGCTGATCTTTATCCTGTTCGAGGACTACGACCGCAAGTTCCTACAAGCCTTTGACGAGGTCAGTGACTGGCACCTCCTGTTGTTCTCGCTCGTGGTGATGGTGGGATTGTCGTTCTTGCTCCACCGCTATGCCCGACGCATGGACGAGCGCATCAGCCGGGAACAGGCTGCCAAGGAGAACCAGATGCGCCGCGAGCTCACACAGAACATCGCCCACGAACTGAAGACACCTGTAGCCAGTATCCTTGGCTATACTGACACCATCCTTGACGACCCGCAGATGAACCCTTTAACTCAGCGACAGTTTATAGAGCGTGCCAATGCACAGGCACACCGACTGACAGCACTGCTTCAAGACATATCAACGCTGAACCGTATGGACTATGCTGCCCACCAGCTGACAATGGAACGTACCGATGTGTCAATTATCGTAAGCGATATCGTACAGGAGACCTCCATTGCTCTTGAGAAGCGCCGTATGACACTTCGCAACTGTCTGCCACAGAGCATCATCATTCAGGGCAACCCTTCGCTCATCTATAGCATCTTCCGTAATCTCATTGACAATGCCATCAACTATGCCGGTGAGGGAACCACCATCGATATCTGTGCCGAACAGACGGACGATGAATGGGCGTTCCGATTCAGTGACAATGGTGTAGGCATTGCGCCTGAGCATCTGCCTCGTATTTTCGAACGCTTCTATCGTATTGACAAGAGCCGCAGCCGCAGTATTGGTGGCACAGGGCTCGGCCTTGCCATTGTGAAAAATGCCGTTCTTCTGCATGGTGGCAGCATCACCGCGCGCTGTGCTGAATGCGGAGGAGTGTGTTTTGAGTTCACATTGAAAAAGTGATAATAACCCCAAGGATGGTCATCAGGCGGTTATATTGGAAGCCCTTTTCACCTGTCCATCGGTAAGAGCGTTCTTATTTTAACCTAAATTATTCATGAACATTATAACATTCATGTTATATCTTCTTTGCCTACGGCATAACATGAATAATCATGAATGATCATCAATTAATCATTAATATTTATGAAACATTCGTGGGTATTCATGGCTATTCATGTTACGCCGTAGGCATAGATTATTTCCATGAATAATTCAGGTTAATCAAGGTCCAAGAGTGGATAGAGGAGTTTGTCTAAATAAGGAGGGTGAAAAAATGAACGTGAAAAAGTGGAAAGTAGGTTTTTTTAACGCTTTTTTGAACCATTTCTTGGTGATTTTGGGTGTTCGTTTTCGAATCGTACTGTTCCTTTTATCGTATTTTTATGTTTTTTCTACTTCTATTTTGACCATTTTTCTCTGAAATGACAGTTGGAAGAACACGCTTTTGTGACAAAACCATCATGGTTTGCGCCAAAATCACGATGCGATTTTGTTGCAATCACGTTGTGATTTAGGCTATTTCGTGTTGCGATCTAACCTAAACGGTGTGACCATCTATGCTAAACCCTGTTGTGAACTAACCTAAATCGTTGGAAGTGCCTGTGTGAAAGCGAGTTGTGAAAGTGCTGATTTCCTAATTTCCTGATGCTCAAAGGGTTGCAAAAAGCCCCAAAACTCGCAAATTTTCGGGCGATTGACTGCCTGCTGAATTTTTTGCGAGTTTTGAAGGGTTGTTTGTCTAAATAAGGGCCGTTTTTTTTGTTGAAGGTTACGATGTGAAATGGCCTGTCATACAACAGGAAACGATGTCTTTTTAGCTGCGAAATCCTTTTTTTGTCTCTATATTTCAAAAAGAACGATGAAAAGTAGTAAAAATCCGACTACATTTTATATCTTTGCACACATGGTATGCCTTTTTGGGAGTATCATGTTTTTTGCTGAACGAGGGTTTTATGCACTCGATGTTTAAAATAGCATTGAATCAAGATTGAAGTAAACCTACGAGATGAAGATATTTCGCAATAGAACTGTGATGTTGTGTCTGCTCCTTTTTCTTCTTGCCGGTCAGACATTAATGGCGCAAGATCGCCTCAAACCCACTAAGCAGTTTGAGCTGTTTTGCGGTCTTGATCTGGGCTATGCCGACACCAACTGGCTACGCCTGTACGACATACAACTGAATGCCACACCAGGCGTGAGATGGAACCTGGGCAACGACTGGACCATTGCGGCACAAGGACTCATCCCCGTTGTGAGCGTGGGCTATACCTTCGATTCCACTATCAATAAATATTGGCGTGTCAACATGGCGGTTGTCTCAAAGCAACTGCACTTCAATCGGGCAAAGCAACACCTGAGACTGTCGGCAGGCTGGTTCAACAGAGAACGTTACGGATTAGACGTGCGATGGGCATGGCCCGTCAACAGCTGGCTCATGTTGCATGCACGGGCCGGCTTGACGGCTCACTGGCTATTAGGCTCCGACTTCAAAGACGAATCAGCAGCAGAACTGGACACAGATTTCAGCCTGACGGGTATTGCCGGTGCCAATTTCTATGTGAACCCGTGGGATATAGAGCTGAGAGCCTCGGGCGGGCGCTATGTCAACGGTGATTATGGTACCCAAGTCGATGTGATGCGCCACTTCAAACACTGCACCTTGTTGCTGTTTGCTCAGCTGCGTATAGGCGACAAGATTAAGAACCGGTTTAACAAAAACACCTACACCACCAATGCTGGCTTCAAGGTCATTGTCATGCTGCCTCCCTACAAGAAGAGCACTCGCCGTTTTGTTGTTCGCCCAGCATCGAATTTCCGGCTGACCAACAACATTAATTCCGACGGACTGTCGATGAAGATGTATAATACCGATCCTGAAGAGAACGAGCGTGAATATATGGTAGATGTACCCTGGGGTGTTAATTCAACGATTGAGGAGGGAAAGTGAAATGACAGGTAAGGAACATAGTAAACGGATATTGTCTGCTGTCTGCCGTCTGTTAGTTGTCGTCTGTTGTGTGATGACTTCCTTACCCGTAGGAGCTCAGCAATACACCGGCATGAGTGGATTGATACATGTGCCGTCGGCAGAGATGGAACCGGCCGGCAGCGTGAGAGTAGGCATGCAAGCCTTGCCTAAGAACATGATGCCCGACGGTATGGTATTAGAAGGCGAGAAGTATGCCTCCACTTCTTGGTATCTGTCAGCTACCCCCTTGCGCTGGTTTGAGATAGGCTACGACTTCACGCTGATGAAGTTCAGGAAGAACATGAAGAAAGGAGCCGAGATAGGCTACTATTCTAAGGACCGCTACTTTTCGCTTCGCATACAACCACTTTACGAAGGGCGCTACTGGCCTGCCATTGTTGTGGGGGGCAACGATGTGTGGGGACAAAGAGACGGCGATTCGAAAAGCTTTTATTTCCGCAATTTCTACTTGGCAGCTACCAAGCATTTCCAGTTTTCTTTTGGAACGTTAGGCGCGCACCTCGCTTATCGATACTGGACAAAGGACTACAACAGCAAGTGGAAGGGCGTTGTAGGCGGTATCACGTTCCGTCCTTCGTTCTACGACCGTCTTCGCTTTGTAGCAGAGTATGATGGAGCAGGCGTGAATGTGGGTGTCGATTGTACGCTTCTGCGCCATGTCCAGTTGCAGGCTGCCCTTGTCAGGGGTACTTCGTTCACGGCAGGTGTGGCATTTACGACAGTGTTAGCACCCAGGAAAAAACAAAAGTAGAATCGTCAGTTCCTTTTCTTCAGTAAGCTTTTTCATCATGCTTGAAGATGGTCTTTACCGTCATCCAGATGATGCGAAGGTCAATCCAGATGGTCCAGTTCTGTATGTACCAGATGTCGCGCTCCACGCGTCCTTCCATCTGCCATTTCTCTTTGGTCTCGCCTCTGAACCCCGTCACTTGAGCCCATCCCGTAATGCCGGGCTTCACGAAATGACGCACCATGTACTTGTCTATCAGCTGTGAGTACTGCATCGTGTGGGCCAGCATGTGAGGTCGTGGCCCTACGATGCTCATGTCGCCTCGCAGCACATTCCAGAACTGGGGCAGTTCGTCGATGTTTGACTTACGCATGAACGCTCCGAAACCGAATTTTCTTGGGTCATTCTCCGTTGCCTGCACCTTGTCGGCATCCTGGTTCACGTGCATTGAGCGGAACTTAATCATCTCAAACTCCTTGCCGTCAAGTCCTGTTCTGCGCTGTCGGAAGAAAATAGGGCCTGGACTCTGAATCTTGATGATGCAAGCCACTATCGGGAATAGGAGGGCTGTGGGAATGAGGAACACCAATGACATTAAGACATCTGACAGCCGCTTGATGATTCTGTTCAGCGGATCCTCCAACGGGCTGACGTATGTAGTGAACAACTGCAGATGGCCAAACATAGTGGGCTCCAGGTTCAGCAACTCCTCGGCAATGGGCACATAGTAGAACTTAACGACTTTTTGGTCGCAAATCTTTTCTATGCGTTCAATCACCTCTTTATCTTTGCGTGAGATGCATAAGTACAGTTCATCGCCCAGTTTCAGGTTGTCAGGGTCGTCCAGTAAGCGGATGAAGTCGTCCACACTGCCATGATTGTCCAAGTCGTCCAAGGAGCCGTAGTAGTCTTTCACCTTGTATCCCCACGAAGCGTTTTTGATCATGGCATGATAGAGCCGCTGCAGCTCTCTGTCGCTGCCCACGAGTGTCACGTTGCGGGTGTTATATCCTTTCTCCCTGAGTTTCTTCAGAATCCAGCGTTCCAGCAGACGTGTGACCATGATGACTATCAAAAAGGCCAAGCCGATCATCAACAACTGCCATCCCAGTCGCGTCAGGAATCGTATGGTGCGCAAGAGCAGATAGTTTGTCAGCGTGTAGGTCGTTGCCAGCAGGGTGGAGCGCCGCAGTATTTCATCGGTACCTATGTTGCGCTCATTAATCAATGAAGAGAAAAAATACTCTGCTATCATGAGCGACACAGTTCCCACTACCCAGAACAATCTCTCCTTGTTGTCATCCCACTCCCAATACTTTGGGATGATCTCAATCACATGTGTAAATAAATAGGTGATGAGCCACAGTATCAGGAAGTCTGCAGCTACCACGCACCATTTAATCAGGCTGTTTGACAGGTTGTTGTTTCTCATTGCTCAATAAATTTCATAATAGAGTTGATAAGTGCTGGCGATGCACTGTCGCCAATGTGCCAGAGTGGTTCCAGATGGGGCTCTCTCAGCAATGGCTTCAGCTCCTGCTCGTCCATTGCCACATGTACGCTCCCCATTGTCTTGAACTTACGTGCTGTAGCAAGCTGGTGCTCGTTGCGGTGTTCGCCCTTAGCCGCAATACGTGGAAACACGATGATGGGTTTGTTTTGTTGCAAAGCCGACAAGATGGTTCCCATCCCGGCATGCGCGACGATGAGCCGTGCCTGTGAGAACAGCCGGTTGAACTCGTCGGGAGCCAGAAAGTCTATCGTCTTGATGTGCTTAGGGGTAAATCCGCAATGATGCACTTGAGCCACTATCTCCTCGTTCAGCTCAGGTGCCATCTCATCTACGATTCTGATGAGGCGGTCGAATGGAAGTTGGGTTCCTATCGTAACAAATATCATAAAAAAAGACTGAAAGGGTTAAATAGTTTTAGTTTCCAAGAATAGTTCCTGAATAGAAGATTTTACCGCCTGCAAGGTCCTCCCACTGTGTGTAGGCTCGCGAGGCAAATTTCGAGGCTATGCGCCCACTCAGCGACAAGTGCTCCACGTTGGCAATGCTGTCTATCCAGATGGTTTTCTTCCTTAACAGCCAGCCAGCTAACAGGTATATCAGTCCAGGTGCAGCACCTGTTGTGATGATGGCATCAGGGCGTTCTCGTCTAATCATTTTGACAGTCTTCAGGAACGATGGTATCAGTCGCCACGCATCCGACCTGCTGAAGTCAGCCGTCTGGTAGAATTTCTGCCCCTCCACCATTGTAGCACACTTCGGGTGTGTTGAGACATACACCATGTCGAACTGCTCCTCCATGGGGCGTGCAATCCTTAGCAGCTGCACCCAGTGTCCGCCTATCGAGGCTACAGCCATTACTTTCTTCTTCATGACATCATCGTATGTGTATTTACAGCGTACAAAGATAGCACTTTTTTTTGAAAAAACAAAAGGTAAGTGCATTTAAGCTTAGAAGCAGGGTAGTATAGAAGTTGGCTAAAGTATGTTTATTTAGATGGATACGGGATTCCGTCAAATTTCCAATCCGTAAAGTAAGCTTCAATGGCGTATCCTCTGTCTCTCATCCAGTCAGTCAAATGTGCCGATGTATAGAGTTTGATGGGCTGTGTCAATGTAAATCCCTGCTGTGGATGTTTCTTTTCACAGAATGCAGTTGCCATTGTCTGCATCTTCCGCTTATACAAGACTCGCTTCTGCTTTCCATCAACCATTGACACCTTTAAGGAGCCAGTGTTCTTATCTCCCTCTTTTATCTCTGTCCTTAGGCGGAACCATCTTCCTATAGGCACTTCTAAGTGCTCTTCATCACCTCTTTCCACCTCAATGAATTCTCCGTCAATATAGTCTTGAGCTTTGAAACCAAAGTGTAGTTTTCCCGTTTTGCTCTTCCATAGACCTAAGCTTATTCGGAAGGTAGTACCTTTGTCATTTGGCGGTGCGTTCCAATATTCCTGTAACGTAAGCCATGTGATGGGATAAGGGTAGCTGCTCAGTTTGTTCATCGTCTTTGGAAAGAATACTGAAACTTCAGAAACGAATGATTTCATTCCTGTTTTCTTTACCATGTCTAGCTGAACCCTTGATTTCGCCTTTTCTCCCTTTTTTTCTACGTTGGGGCTATTGATTTTGAAATGCATAGCTTTTTTGCCACTTATCATTGGGGCATCCTCCACCTGGGCAATAGCGGAAATTGTATCAAACGTCTCATAGTTTATATAGATTCTTCCACTTTTCTTATTCTGATACTTATTAAAAATAATAGAATCTTTAGGCTTGGCAGCAACAAGATATCTTGTCTCTTGATCCACTCTTATATTGTCAAAAGACGTTCTTATCTGAAAATCCTTTTGAGAACAGGAAAGCAGGCTTAGTAAAATGAAAATGTATATAATGTTTTTTCTCATTTATAAGGATATTATGCTATTCCTTCATGGAATAAATGAATGTTTGAAAGGAAAAGACTTTATCATAGCTCGTTTTTTTACATCTACCATTTCTGACGTTATTTGGTAATGCTTATTTATCCACTCTATTGTTGGTAACTTGTCCTTGTAGATATCTATCAATGTGTGAGGGAGATGATACGCAGAGTAATAATCATCAAATTTGAAACCGTCGCCAAGCAAATTGTTGGTGACTTTTACATGGATGTTAGGGATACCTAGACTGTCAGCAATAATCAGCCCGTGCAAACTGCTGGAAACGATGCACTCACACTCAGCAATCTGCTTAATAACGGCGGATGGATGCTGCCTCACATCGATGAACTGAGTGTCCGCCTATCGAGGCTACGGCTATTACTTTTCTCATGATTATCTATGGATTCAATAATTCTTTTATATATTTCTCTGACAACGCATTTACTGCATCATATTGTGAGGCCTTATTTCTGGCATTAACAGCCATAGCCTGAAGATTTATATCCCCATTTATGCAATGTTCCATTGTCTTAGCAATAGCTTCTACATCATGTGCAGAATATGTTAATCCCAATTCTCCGTGTGTAATAAAATCTTCATTATATGCCCATTTTGAGACAAGTATAGGTAATCCGGAAATAAAGGCATCTATAAAAATCCCAGAAAAACCTTCTGTAGGATGGATGGTAGGAAAAACCATGGCATGATAGGTAGCCAAAGTGTCATAACCCTCGTTAGTCCGCAAATCCAACAAACCGTTGTAATTGGCATTGTCAAGGTCGTTTAACTTCTGCATAAACGTTTCTTGATATGAAGCATCAATTTTCCCATAAAAGTCAACGACGAACTTGTCTTGTAGTCCCTTTCCGTTGAGTATCTGGATAGCCTCCAGCAAATAGTCACAACCTTTATCTGGCATGATACGGCTTAGAAACACGAAGCGCAACTTGTCGCTTGCCTTTCGGCCTGCAATGGCTTTCTCTAAATCTGGATAATAGGTGATGGGCTTGAAGTTGGAGACAAATCTGGCATTGGTCACTCCGGCAGCCTCTAACTCTGCTATCATACTCTTGCACTGCACAAGATTATATTTCACATAATTGAAAATGTCAGCCTGGAATCTGCCTTCTTGAACATGTTTTCCGAAAGCGCCACCGATGACCCAGTGAATGATGTCGCGGCGGACATGCAGAGCCTTAAACAGCTTGAGCATGCCATAGACATTCTTTGCCGACGTGGACAGAATGATTGTGGCCTTCGGTTGGGTGATGAAAGCCCACAGCGCCTGCAAGTAAATCCATGGATGGCGGTTCTTTTCGTAGAAGTCCAAGACGGTCACCTTGCAGTACTTCTTCAGTTCCGCAAGGATAAATTGGTTCTTGGTGGTCTCACCATCCACGGGAGGCTTCCCCGTTCTGACCCAACCGACGAATATTACTTGTTTCATACCTTTCTATATGATTGGATTAGACGTTTCGTTATTAGGTCCAGCTGATGCAAATTATTCGTTTTTACGCAAATATTCAGACAAATAGGGTACTGCGAACACCAACTCTCCTCGTTTGGGTGCCTCAATAACACCAGCCTCGATCACGATCGACCCGCGGTCTCCCTTATCTGATGCAACTGATTGGCTACTATGTTATTCAATATACCCCAGAAGGTGGTGCAGTAACCGAGATGATTATGGACAAGTTGGAGAGGGCTGCCATGAACCATTCAGTTGTAACTGCTCAATGATGGCGCTTGGCATACCCTCATGAGCCGTCACACGTGCCACCACAAATCCGGACTTCCGGGCACGGTCACTTAGTTCAAGCAACAGGGCGGTCTTGCCCATACCACGTTGGCCCAAGAACAAAGTACAGCGATTACGGGAACCTATAGGTTCCTTTAGTCCTTCCATAAACTGTGTTATAATACTATCACGCCCAATATATTGCACAGGTCGGTTTCCGAATGTTGGCTGAAACAAAGTATGAATATCTTCAGTATTTCTCTTCTTCATTACCTTTTATTCCCTTTTATTCTTCTTGCGCAGCAAAGATACATCTTTTATTTTGGAAACTCATAAGATAAGACAGTTTTTTTGAAATCCAAACAGGCCATTGACCTATTCTGTTTTACGATAGCGAATGAACTTTGCAGGCACGCCAGCAACGATGGCGTTATCGGGAACGTCCTTTGTAACTACAGCTCCAGCGCCAATTGTTACATTGTTGCCAATAGTCACAGGTCCAAGTATGGTTACACCGGTATTGATAAAGCAATTGTCACCAATGGTTATTGAACAGGTCGACTCTGGATTTTTCTTTCCTATAAGAACCATAGGCAACACCTTGCAATTACGTCCAATGTGTATGTATTTGCCAAAGCGCATAAAACCAGCATGAACAGGAAAGAATCCCGCATCTACCACATTGGGATAAATAAATAATTGCGACTTCAGTTTCAATCGCCTGTGATTCCACCACCAGAAAAGGTAGGGAATCATATCAAATAAATTTCTTTTTTTGTTCAGATAGTATTCGTAGTGGCGTAATGCCACCATAAAAGCACGAATATAATACTCATCGCTTCTTGTCAACCATTTTATGAACAGGCGATTGGGTTTTCCGTATGCCTCTTGGTCAGCCTTCAGATAGGCTCGCAAATCTTCTTTGGATTGTATCATATATCTGTTTCAATGTTTCAAGATTCAACTAGTGTTGTTTTGCCTTCAAGACTAACTGCAGGAATATGCTTAATAGCTTATAAGATTTGGAGAGTAAAAGACGCTTAGTCAACTGTAGATGAAAGCCTTTAGGGTTGGCAGACAGAATGATTTTGTGAATGACAGGATGCTCTGCTGCATCTTTGAAGTCCTGTTTCCTGCCTGCCATCTTCTGCAAGTAGGAATAGATACGCACACGAAAGAACCAATCTGCCATCTCTTGCTCAGGAAAAGGCATCCCCCACGACTGATAGAGTGACACATAATCATTATATAGCAGAACTATAGTCTTGTAGTAATCTGGTTCGACCTTCCCAAGGGCCTGCGTCACAGATTGTCGATAGTTGTAACCGCTATATGCTATGAGGCGCAAAGAACTGATATGGGTATAATAACGATGATTGAACACAATATCCTGCGAACGACGCAAATTTGGGAACTCCACTTGATGATCACGAATAATCGAAAGCTTATATAGCTTCTGTGTCGGAGCACTGACCACTGCCTCACGGAGCATCCGCATAAAGGCCAGTCTTACCTCTTGTTGCTCATTGATAGTCTCGTCTTTATAGTGTCGAGGCTCCGTCTTAATCACCTTTCCTTTGTTGTCGCACAATGCCATGGCTCGCTTCGATGCCACCAAGTCATAGTCGCCCTCCTGTTGCGCTTCATAGAGTTTCTCCAACAGTTCGGGCTCAATCCAGTCGTCAGGGTCAACGAACATCACGAACTCACCCCTGCAATGCGCCAGTCCTGCATTGCGTGCAGGACCGCTTCCGGCATTTTCCTGCCAATAGACGGCGAAACGGTCGTCTGACTTGCAGAACTCCTGGGCTATCTCATACGAGCCATCGGTAGCACCATCGATGATAATAATTACCTCGATGTTACGATAAGTTTGCGCAGCAACGCTCTCCAGACATTGCTGCAAGTACTGGGCTACGTTATAGGTGGGTAGCACTACGCTGATGAGAGGATTATTTTTCATACTTACATCTTATTCTGCAAAGAGATCATCACCTTCTATGATATTTTGTATTTCGTCTGCATACGCGTCCTATTATCATAGTTATACAAGGAATTGATATTTGGGTGCAAAGATAGCAATTTTTATGTCGAAAAATAGCGGAATCTGTGTGTTTTTTTTAGATTTCGCTTTTTTCAACATATATCCCTTAATGATTGTTCCTAAGTTCATTCTATCATGCTTGCTCAATGCGTTTAACATGCTTGCTCGATGCGTTTAACATGCTTGCTCGATGCGTTTAACATGCTTGCTCAATGCGTTTAACATGCTTGCCCGATGCGTTTAACATGCTTGCTATTCTCTTTATTTAAGGTTTCTTCAAGATGTCCCTCCCTTCCTCCCGTTTTTGTCTGAAACCCGCATGTGCAGGGCGTTTGAGCACGGGAGGGAGAAGAGGTTCTCCCTCCCGTCTCCCTCCCGTTTTCACTCCCCTCCCACACAGATGGATCGTCAGGCGGCCTTGACCACGTTTTGTGATTTCAGCGGAATGGCCTTGTAGTAGGCTACGTGGCTGTGTTCGCGCCGTTCGTAGTCGAGACTTACCAGTGTTCGGCCCAGTTCCACCTTTGCCTTCGTCGTGATGAGCACATTGGGGTACTCCTCACGAATAATCTCCAACATCTCAGTGGTGTTCAGTGACTTGGCTTTCTCACCGTCGGCAGGCTTGCGGAAACAGGCTTTCACCATCTCTGCCAGATCCTTCTGCTGCATGTAAGCCAGATTGAGTTGCTGGATACGCTTCACTTCCTCGTTGTTGAACCAATAACAGGCGTTCAGTTCGCGGATCTCATACAATACCTGAGCATACAACTGCTCGTAGTCGATGTCGCCGCTGTTGTCAATCAGCTGACCCTTCGGAATGCTGAGACAGATGTAGCGGCGAGAGCCTGTCGCATCGGTCAAGGGGTGCGGATTGTTGGTGGTCGACACGAACGATGCGTAGCGAGGACGGTCGCTCTGGACCTTTCCGAAGATAGGACGTCCGTTCACCTTATTCTTTGATAAGGTCTGCTTCAGTGTAGCATGCTGACTGGGACGGATGGCCTCCAGCTCGTCCAGGTTCACCAGTAGGTTGTTGGTCAGCGCCATCTCCTTGTCGAACTTGTTCGAGAGGTTCAGGTGGTCCAGATAGAACTCGCGAAGGTGGCAGGGCAGCAATCGGCGCAGGAAGGTGGTCTTGCCGCATCCCTGAGCACCAATCAGTACAGGCACCACCTCATTGCCGTGAATAGCATCCATCTGCAGCCAATGGGCTACCGTAGAACGCAGCCAGACGGCAAGAAAGGCATGCTGTTCTGTAGAAAGACCTGGCAGACGCGAGAACAGACGAGCCACATGGTTCTGTCCGTCCCACCGAGGCAGGCCGTTCAGAAACTGCTGAATGGGATTGTGGAGGGCAATCTCCTCCGAATTGATATACATCGTGATGTCGGCTTTCGGATTGCATTCCTCATCCAGCCCTTCACGCATCGCATGGATAATGATGCTGTTCTGCGCTTCCTGAGTCAGTGGACGATAGTCGGCAACACTGTTTTTCACTTTGAACTCCACTTTCCCGTTCAGCACGTTACGGCGCAACAGGTAGTTGTCGTTCAGGAACTGCTCGATGATGAGCACATTTTGTTTCTGGTCACTTGAGGGCGTTCCAGGAGCCACTAAGGAATTTTGTTCCATAGGTTGAATTTAGCTAAAATTTGGTTTTTAGATGTCTTTCATGGTGTTTTTCAGTGTTATCCATGATGACCGATTTTCAGTTGCAAAGATACAAAAAATAATTGGGATTTGCAACCCTTCAAATATAAAAATGTGTAAAAAAAGAGGCTAACATAGCGTCTTCTCCCTTATTAAAAAGAGGTGAAAGAGAATCTAAAAAACGGGAGGGAGACGGGAGGGAGAACCTCTTCTCCCTCCCGTGCTCAAACGCCCTGCACATGTGGGTTTCAGGCAAAAACGGGAGGAAGGGAGGGACATTTTGAAGTGTCTTATTCTTCATGTCTCAAGTTCATTTATCAACACCTGCTGCTTTCAGGAATTCGTCAAACGATGCGAACTTTGCCACATGGTGAGCCTTATAGTGCTCGTAAGCAGGACCCAACTGGTGCTTGAAAGGGATTTCTGGGTATTTGTCCATCTCCTTGCCGCTGACGAACCAAACGAAACTTTCTCTGAAGTCACCCGGTACAGGCCTCCGATGGTAACGTTCTACGATTCCCCTTGCGAACTCAAACGACTCTTCCAACGCTTTTGTCTTGCGTCTCTCGTAATATTCATCAATAGAGCAGATAACTTTTGCTGGTGTTCCCACAGCCACAGAATTGGCCGGGATGTCGCGGGTAACCGTGGCACCAAAGCCTATGAAACAATTGTCACCTATTGTCACACCTTTGAGTACAGTTACATAACGTGCAAAAATTACATTGTTGCCTATATTGATATGGCCGTTGCTGGGCAGATAGTCATTATACTTCAACCTGAATAGTTGGGCAATATTGTCATGAGCTATAAGGCTGTTATTGTGATTAAACTGTACATCTGAACCTATAGTAATCAAATGTGCCCTTTGCAAATCTATGGTAAATGAACGAGGGGCACGAATCAGGCAATTCTCCCCTATCTTCACACCTTTGCTGCGCAGATATTCGATATATGCGCGGCTGCTACGTTTAGCCCACCACCACTTTGCTCTCTCAATTATGCTAATTTTCATGTTTCTTGTTTTTTGATAATATGTTAATAATGTTGCTGCAATGCGCTCTCCTGCCAAAAGACAGAGAAACGTTTGCCTGTCTTGCAGAAGTCTTGGGCTATCTCATACGAGCCATCGTTAGCTCCATCTATGATAATGATGACCTCGATGTTGCGATAGGTCTGAACCGCAACACTCTTCAAGCATTGCTGCAAATACTGAGCTACGTTGTAGGTAGGTAGTACTATGCTGATTAAAGGTTCCTTATTAGGTTTCATGTTTCCTGTATAATGTCTGTTGATAATACTTTAATAATGATGCTGCAATGCGCTCAGATGACCAGTGCTCTGTGGCATAAGTTTTGTTCTCACCCCCTTTTGAAGTGGCTTCCAATGCGTTTTGTAATGCACTTACGGCACTTCTCATATCATGTGGGTCAAATGTGAAATTGCCCGTTTCACGCAATATCTCTCCCACGTTGCCTACATCAGGTCCAACCACAACTTTGCCTGCATGGAAGGCCATCGGCAGATTACCTGAATTAAGGATGTCAAGCCGCTGGATAAGCACCACATCTGCAGCACAGAAATAACATTGCATCAGGTCTGCGGGTATTACTTCATTACAGAAGTTGATGCCTTTCAACTTGTAGTGTATGGTGTGATACAAGCGTGTAATGAACTTTATCGGATTCCATGTGTGCAGTGTTTCACGATAAAAGCCTGGCATCAGGAATAAAGCCTCACCCCCAGTCCCTCTCCCAAAGAGAGGGGAATGGTTACATTTGTTCTTGATGTCTAATACAAATTGCCTTTCCTCATTATTGCGGAACTTGCCAAAACTCAGCACTATTTTTTTGTTTCCTGGGAGGCGCAAACGATTTCTTGCCTCTTCACGAGTAATAGAAAAGCTATAGACATCGTTATAAATATGATGTGGTATCACGACATGACGTGCCTTGGGATATTGTGATTGCAGCAGGTCACGGCTATACGTGCCCATGTGTATCATCACATCAGCATAGCTATAAAGTATGTCGTAGAGTTGCAAAACACCCGCATCTTTTCTTGTATGCGGCTTCAGATTGTGAATCTGAACAAATATCTTGATACCCTTTCCTTTCAATCGATCAATCCGATTCCGTAATCGTTCTAAAACATCATCCGAGAATTGTTTCTTATGGGAGCCAAAGACATATTCTGGCCACTGAAAGTGAACGATGTCGCAATCCAACACTTCGTCCGTCCATAACCGATTAAGGCCATAGACAACCTCGCACCCTTGTTTCTGTAGGACATTGCCAAGCGAAGACACGAAATGGTTAATCGTTCGCTCGGATGGTTCTTCGACTACAAAATATATTCTCATTATAAATACCGTGTTTTCAAGTTGTGTAAAATATTGCGGATTCGCTTTCTCAGTGTCAGTTCATTATCATATCTGTATTTTGCAAGTACAGGACATAATTGCCTTACAATGCTCATCTCATGTTTTTTCCTTTTTTTATCTTTATCAGAGAATCCTGTCAGAATGCTGAAGAAGCGACGCGAATTACAACATTCAATAGAGACAATTCCTTCCATCAAGTCAAAACCTTGCTCAATGGATGACAGCCATGCTCCATGACGCTCCTCTATCATCAGTCTGTCCCATAAGTTGATGCCCATATTAATAACATCGTGATTGACGAGATCATCCCATAATCGTAGAGCATTGCAATACAGCTCATGTTTTAGGGCTTTGGGAAATACCTTAGTTGAATCAAAACACTTTTCCATCTGTCGGATCTCCTTATGAGAAAACTTGTCTTTGAAACGATTGCATGAACATGGCCAAATGGCACTACGCAACAACACAGTTTGATGATTAGGGTCTAACTCTTGATATTGTCCGTACACATACATTGGCTTGTCTGCATCATCAGCCATCCCTCCTGTATGACGTCTATACTCATCGGCTCTGCTTGGCAAATAGTTGTCTTTAAGTCGTTCAATAAACTTATATGGCCTACCAACTGCGTTGGCCAATTTAGGAGGCAGTACAAGATCCCCCTCTGATATATGTTCATGCCAACATGTGAATGCCTTGTATTCAATTCCAGAGCTCTCAAGCAATGCCATCAGCGTGCGTGAGTCTTTTCCTCCCGTAAGGGCAAGCCAGAAAACTGAATTCGGGAAATGCTTGGCCATGTTCCTTAATGAACAAGTGAAATATTTCTCAAGTTCATTGATACGTTCTTGATTGTTTTCTGCACTCCATACACCATCAGGATTCAACGGTCTTACTCGCTTTTCCCCTGTTCTGACATTGATGATTTCACTTGGCATCAAACGCCTTATCAAGTTAGAGGGAGTCAACGGGCCAGGCACAAAATTCATAACCCCTTCACCATAAGTATCAGGATATATCACCTCTGTCCCCCTTTGTTCACATAAGATGCGAAAACTGCTTGACAACATATTGTTATCAGTATAGAAAACGCCCAAGGTCCCGCAGAAATCAAGAAACAGCCAGTTATTAACAATCAGTACATATCGTCCGCACCATGTCTTTTCCTCATTATAAACATCCTCTATTGTTGTTCTTCCAGAAAAAGTCTTTATAATACTTTCCGGGCAATCCTTCGAAGGGTCAACCTGCCATGCGTTGCCAATCAGCACGGCTGTGCAGTCTTCATTACAACAGACATTGAGATGTCTCTCGTAAACCAACATGGACCCACAGGGCAAGACGAGTTCTCTTTGCCTATCCTCAGGAAAGACATTTAAAACATTCTTGTCTTTCTGCGATGAAGGTATAATTATGAATTGTTTGTCGTCTAACATAATTTCATTATATATTTACGTATCTTCCGGGGAAGGGCAATCAAGACACTTATGATAAATCGTTCATTATGATGTCCGTGAGTCTCATAAAAGAGGCGCGACGCCTCTTTTATGCAGGAACTCCCAACCCTTTTCCTGTATTGACACACTGATTTAACAAAGCGTGTTCTGTTCACCTTCCAAATATCAGCCTCATGATGAAAAAAACTATATGCCCAACACAGAAATGCACAATCAGCCATCAATTTGCGCTCTGCTGCCTTCCTTGACCTATCGGGTGTGATATTCTGTGAACTACGTCTCCATCCTATCAAAGCCCCCAGTACACTACACATGCCCTTGTTATTACTGAATATGCACCAAGTGGCCACATCGCTACCCCAGGCCAAGTCGAAATTCTTAAAACCACCTGACTGCTCGTATATAGATCTGGAAAAAACGTTTTCCACCACATAACTGTCATAGTTGCCTAACATCTTTCCTTTGTAGAAATCGTATGAACTAAGAACAGATGGATAAGGCTTTCTGAACAACTCGAATTTGCCATTTTCATCAATGCGATAACTATCGAAATGATATACGTCGTAACCGCCTTTTGTATTCTCTATCTGTCTAAATAATTTTTCCACACAGTCAGGCTCCATCACATCATCGTCAGAGAACAACCAGATATAAGGCTCGTCTTTACTCATGGCAATGCACCGTTCCCATTGGGCAACAAGGTCTTTGCCACCTACATTGGCATCAAACCGCTGATAAACCAGATCTATCTTGTCTCTGTATTGTTCAACGATATTCCCTATCGGCTCAGGGCTACAGTCATCACCCACATACAAGGTGAAGTCCTTGCATGTTTGCGCCGTTATCGAATCGAGCGCAGCAGGCAGAAAAGTAGCCTTATAGGCTGGTATGATAATCGCAAGTCTCTTCATTTCAATGATCAATGTTCAATAGTTCAGTCCAAAAGTCCATAAGGGGATGATGTTGTCGGCAGCATATTCTATATCATCGCGCACTACATATCCTTTTGCCGCATCGGCAATTTGGCGTTTCCCTTTATTCCTGTCACCCACTTCAAAGGTCATGCCATTAATCTCAAAATCGCTGATGGTGGAAGAAATCACGTCGTGGTTTACGCGCATCTGGTTATAGAAGAACGTTTCCCGAATGTTGCCCACGTCAGTGTTTTCACTTCCCAGAACGTATGCCAAATTCGGATTGTCGATATATAATTTCTCCACCTTCCCCAACCCTCGGATGCCACCTGTCGTGTCGCGAAGCTGACCTATCATGCCGGCTTTCTCCATATAAAGGAAATAGTCAGGCAGCAAATTGCGGCTGGTTCCCACCATCGTTGCCAACTTGTCCATAACAGGTTTGAATGGCACACTCTGCGCAATGATGGCAAGCAGTTTCTTCAGTTTGTGACCAGTCGAAGGACTCATATTGGCATACTGTGGAATGTCGGTTTCCATTGTCTGACCCACCACTTGGTTGATGAGACCTTGAAAGTCTGGGTCGTTCCCAAAGGGATAATAGCCGTGCTGCAAATAGTCATAGAACAATGGTAGTGGATGGTTGACACCCTCTATGCCAGCCTGTCCTTGCAGAATCTGGTCTAATGAGCATATCGGCGTCTCTATTTGGTGGAACAGCTGTAGATACTCACGAAATGAAAGCCCCTGAAAGGTGTATATTAGCACGCGACGGCTAAGGTCAGCTTCTCCTTTCGTGATGTCAAGGACGGAAGACCCAGTGATGCCCACACGCAAATCGGGATGACCGTCGTAAATCTGTTTCAACTCACGCGACCACTCGGGATACTTGTGTATCTCATCGATGAAGAGTTGTTGGCCGCCCTCACGCACGAACTCATCAGCCAGTTCTGTCAATGTGTGGTTAGAGAAATATGTATGGTCTGCCGACACATAAAACAGCTTTTCTCCCCCCTGGTGCTCCTTGATGTACTGCAAGAACATGGTGCTCTTGCCAATTCCACGCGGCCCTACCAGTGCGAACATCTGGCGGTGCCAGTTGATATGGGTGAAGAGATAACGGTGGAAGCTTGTCGGCACGTGCGCCACCTGACTTTGCATAAACTGGGTTAATTGGACATTCATTGCATTCTCTTTTAATAAAACAGTGCAAAGATATAAAATTTCACTGAAAAAAGTGCAGGATTAGTTGTTTTTTGCACTTTTCAACGTGCAAATCGTCTTTCCCGCCCAGATTGGTTTCGAACCGCTGATAAACCAGATCTATCTTGTCTCTGTATTGTTCAACGATATTTCCTATCGGCTCAGGGCTACAGTCATCACCCACATACAAGGTGAAGTCCTTACATGTCTGAGCCGCTATCGAGTCAAGCGCAGCAGTCAGGAATGTCGCTTTATAGGCGGGGATAATGATGGCAAGTTGTTTCATGTTCTCAATAATGTTCGGGGGTGTTACTGTTTAGAGAAATAATATGCAAGTGCAGCTAAACAAAGGAAGATATAGACCAGTTCTTTCCGCATTCTTCCTAAGAGGATGCATGCTACGAGTACCAGGATGATTAAGAAGATGTCAAAATAGCTGATGTTCAAGAAACTGTAGTCCTCAACGTCATACAGAGGAACATTTCTTATGCCGAAATATAATTCTTCGTCATCATCGTCGTCTTGTGCCCAAAGCGGTAGCTTTGTCAACCAGAAGCAGGCAAGAAGAAATAAGCGGATATATGTCTTTTCTATTATTTTCATGGCTTTAACTTCGTTGATTGATTGATATGGATGTCACAGATGTATAGTAAGAAGCACCATATAAGATGTGAAACAGGTTTAGTAAACGGGAAAATCATGATAGACATGAAAGATGTAAACAATACGAAAAGACGTACGTACATCGGAATGACGTTCTTCCATTTGAAGAAGAGGGTAAGTAGCAGGTCGTAGCATACCATCACATAGATGATACCGTAATGCCACATTTGGCCAATAAAGCCTACGTCGCTGGTAAAGAAGTGATATGTTTCATGCAACTCTTGCTGGAGCCTTGCAAATTCCCCAGAATGGGCAATGCCGTGACCAAAATAGATGGTCAGAATGGAATGGAATGTTTCGTCCCAAAAATATTTGGCTTCCAGAACACGTACGTATTCCTTGGTGGCATCTTCACGAGTCATTTTTGCAAATTCGCCAAAGAGCACATCTGCATAGAGGAAGAGACCTGCAATCATGGTCAGTCCTAAGAGTAAAGACCACAGTTTGACTTTTTCCTTGTTGATAAAGAACGAAAGAAACAAAGTGAGTATGACGGAGAGAATCACTTGTCGGGTCAAGGTGAGATAGATGGAAACAAGCAATATTCCAATGATTAGCATGTGTTTCTTTTTCATTTTCAAGTTCACATTCACCCAAAGTGCAAACAGCGCTATAGCCGTGTAAAAGCCGTTGTGCCCTATACGAAAGCGCCACAATCCGTTTCTGCTACTCGGTGTCTCCATTGCTGAAAGTGCTTCTTCATCAGGTTCAACGCCAAAAAACGCGATAGGATGGGTAAATTGTTGTATAATCTGAGTAGCCGCAACAAAAAGCGCAATAGATAAGAATGCTTTCAGGATGGTCGTTTCCTTGACTTTCCAATGATGTAAAGCGAAATAGAACAGCCATACTAAAGAGGACGTTAGCATGGTAATGCTCGAAAGAATCGTTTGCCTGTATAACGTAAGGGTACTGAATATCGACAGAAAGGGGAGGAATGCCAATAGCAGTACGTAGTTTCTGAAGTTTTGCTTTGTATCGGGCTTTGGTGAGATGAGCCATATAAGGAATAGGACCACACCAAAATATCTTATGATGATTGTCGTCTTCAGCTCCCAATAAGCAAAACCAAAGCCAGCATTGGCAACAGCAAAAAGCGCTATGATCAGGACAATGTCTCGTGTGTCTTTCTTCAGTTCCCTAAACACGAGGTACACAAGGACTATGAAAAATATCTGAATAATAATCATATTGGTATAATCGCTCTTTAATATAACCTTACTGCCCGTCCCTTGAAATCATATCGCAGATCTTTAGGGCGTTCGTTAACCTTTTTTGCAGGTATGCCTGCTACAACGGCGTAGGGTTCTACGTCTTTTGTAACAACACAGCCAGCACAACAGACGGCACCCTCACCGATGTTGATACCTGGCAAAACTGTCACGTTGCTACCAAGCCATACTCGATTTCCAATAATAATGGGCTTTGTATTGTCAGATGTACATCTGAAATAAGGGTCGCGATGGTCATGCTGGTAAGTATATAATGATACATTGGAGGAAATGTTAACATTCTCACCAAGCGTTAATCCGGATCGTGCGTCCAGCAAGGCATTGTCGCCGATGATGGTGCCCTTGCCTATCTTTAGTTTATGGATACTACGGATTTCTGTTCTGAAGTGAAATACAACGTTTTTACCGACTTCTGCTCCAAGTGCTTTATAGACAAACCTACGCAGATGGTGAGATGGTACAAGACTGATATGGAACAACATATAGCGCTGCCAGCCTTTGCGAAAAAGTTTCTCCCAGTAGTGGTATGGCTTGTCTAAAATCTTGTATGCTAATGGTGTCTTTGTGACCTTTCCCCATTTCTTGAGAATCTGTCCATGCATTACCTGGAAGGGAAATACCAGGAGGATGAGTATCCACTTCAGGTAGAGCAGAATAACTAATCCAAGTAGTATGATAGTGAATGTGTCCATTTTATATAGTCAAGAATTACATTATTGATTTTTGCAGAATATCGTATCTTTTAATCGGTGATAGCAATAGGTTCCAAGGATTGGAATGCCTACGCCAATAAAAAGATACATAATCCACCAGCCTTGATGAGCATACTCTTCGATAACAGGGAATTCAGAGAGTCGCTTGATAGGTAGCCCATAAATGGCTATTAGTGGCAATGAGACCAATTTCAGTGAGAGGAAATGCCAGGTTAGCACCTCCATTGTATGGTCGCCTGTAAATATCAAAAAACGTACCACATAGTTGTTCTTAATCTTTAGCATACACTCACTGAAGTGAAGCAATGTTAATACTAACATCACTGCAGAAATGGTGTATGGTAGAACTATCCAGTACTGATAATCGTGCATTGTTGTATACCAAAAGCGCGCACCAACTATCATTAGCAAGAATGCGATGAAGTTGATAACCAAGATTCGATGCCACGTCAAATGGTATTGCTTGTACAGATAGCCGATATAGAGAATGGAGGCCGCAAAGAACTCACGAGTACCAATACCGAAATAGGGTAGTCGCCAATTGAAATATGACAATACAGTGGCTGCCGCCAGTAAAACAAGTGCCCCCCACCAACGGCTACGCAAGACCTTTACGGTTAGGTAGAAAATGAAGGACCCGACAAATAACAGTTTCATGAACCAATAGCCACCCAATAGCTGTTCGTGTCCTTGCATCTTCGTGGTAATAGATATTGCTTTGTTGATGAAGTCTGTTGCAGTAAAGAGCACCGATGTTCTGCCATTGAAACCATACTCATCGCTATAGATGTTCAAATGATAAAAGACATTATGCAACAGTAGAAATAGTAGCGACCATTTCAGGTATGGCCAATAGATGCCAGTGACGCGTTTGACAACAAATCCTTTGGCATCATTCAGATATTTATCTTTGAAGCAATAACCACTCATAAAAAAGAATGTAGGCATGACAATCATACATAGCCAGCTCAATAACAGTTCTGGACACCTTGCATGTATCATGACAACAAGTATGATGGCAATCCCCTTGGATACAGTTACGCTATTGTCTCTCATTTCTGCCGCTTCAATATCTTAAGGTAAAACACTCTGTCGTCTTTGGTTGACAATAGCAACCAAGCTGGCATGTATATCATGTTAAAGGCAATGCCTTGAACAAAGAAGTTGGCCCAATGGCTTTCAAACTGGGGGAGCAGATGACATACGAAATAACAGATGATTCCCAATAGGAGGTACGGTCCGAAGGAGTAGTAGGCAACTCGCCATGAATTGATGTTCATCTTTACCGGCCAATAATACAGATAATAGAACAGCATTTGCACACTCCCATACAACGCGAACCCGATAACCACGCCACCTACCTCATAGTAGGGAATCAAGAGCCATGAAGATACCAGACCAACGATGGAAGCAACGATGCTGCTATAGGAAATGGCACGAATGTCGCTGCCTGCCAGTATAAGACTTGAGATAGCCTGATTGTGACTCACCAAGTTGCAGATGAGCCATAGGTTGAACCACGGGATGAGGTAGAGGTATTTCTCTCCCACATAGAGCGACAGCGCATCGGAGCCAACGGTCATCATGCCGAAGGTGCAAAAACAGAGAATGATGCTGATATATTTTGTACCGTCGTAGGCCACACGGTAGTATGCCTCCTTGTCCTTACGTGCCAGTACCTTGGCGGTAGAGGGGAGCAGTACTGGCAGAAATGAACTGGCCAGAATGTGTATCAGTCCTATGATGCCGTTCAGGATTCGGTAGTCTGCTACCGACTCCATCGTACTTTGCATGCCAAGGAAGACTGGACGCAGGTGATAGAAGGAGAACTGGAACAGGCTGAAGGAGAAGATATTCAAGCTGTAGGGGAGCATCTCCTTAAAGGTTGGCCAGTGCAGTTTAGGTAGGAATTTGATAAAAGGTGTCTCCCGACGAATTTTCCCGATGGACAGTGGGAGGATAGAGAGCGTAGCCAGGCAAGTCAGAATATAGTAGGTCTCTATGTTGAATCCCATCAGTACCGTTGCAGCGAGTACCAGTATCTGCAAGGCCTTGGGAATCATCTGACGGCGCTGAATCCAGGCCACATTTTCCGTAGCTTTGATGAGTTGGTCAAAACAAGACGAGAACCAGTTGCAGAATGCTACTACAGCAAGAATGTAAAGCAGGTGCTTCAAAATGACATCCTGTTCGGGTGTGACATTGAAGATGGAATCGGAGAAAAACGAAACGACGAGAAGAATAAGCCCGTTAATTAATCCGATACTTCCATAGAAAGACAGACTTGTCTGGAAAGCTTGTAGCACTTTTTCGTGGCGGTGCTCAGCCAGCCAGGTAGAGAAGAACCTGACATTGGTGGAGCTGAAGCCCATGTCCATCAGTCGCATATAGACGTTAACGCTCATGGCCAGTCCTATCAATCCGTACTGGCTTTTGCCAAAGTAGCCTATCAGTATAGGTACAGCCACGAAATTATAGACCGCATTGATGATGTTGAACAATGTGGACCATACGATGCCGCTGACTATTTTCTGACTGCTACCCATTGATCTTCTTTATTCTTTTATATGTTCCTTGCATATTACGAAGGCCAACTCTTAAGTTTGCTGACAAGGCCTGACGCCAAATGGCGAGCCCCTTGAAATGCAGCAAGCCGCCAGTCATTAGTTGGACGGGGATTAGTCGCCATCCCTCTAGCTTACGACGCTTGTACTGATAGGCCTGTTGCTGCTTGATGTTTCTGATGTCTAATGCTTTTGCCTCGATATAGCCTTTTGCAAGTGTTGCTTTCATCAAGCTGTCGCCAGCAGAGGTTCTCACTATACAGAAACAGCGTCCGTCGCTTTCTGTAAAATCGGGATAGCCGTCCTTTGTGTTCCAGCTGTCACCTACGGCTACGTCAGCCAGCATACCTATTCCATCAGGACATATCTTGCAGCGGAAGCCGACATGATGCCCCAGTATTTTCCCCCAACTTTCATTGTATGACAACTGGAAGTTGGAACCATCTTCGAAATGGGCCACGAAGTAGCCAGGCCAGCCATCTCCTCGATATTTCAGTGATACAGGTTCATCTTGATGACCTGACATTTGCCATGTTTTAACTGTAGCATTGTAACTGGGCATGCCGGCACAGAAAATGGATATGTAGTATTTTACTCTTTCAACATATTGTGGAAACTGCCCAATAAAGTTCTTCATGGCGGCAATGTCACAAGGCTTCCCGATGAATGCGAAGCACTCTGCGCTGCTGTCAAAGATTTCCTTAATGCGATGGAGAACCAATGCTGGTGCATAGCGTGACTGGGCATTGCGTAGCACTTCTTCTCTGGAGTGGGATATCTTCAGTTCGTTATAAAGATAGCTGCCATCTCTGACACCAACTTGCAGAACGGCATCAACAAGACCTTGCTCTAAAGCGCAGATAGCCAATGAAGTAACGACACCGCCTGAAGCTGCTTTATGGCGGATGTCAGTATTGGCAGCCCATCCCTCGCAAACGGAAATCATGGACCCCCAGACACCCTTGTGTGCCTTTGCCTCGATATGGATGCCAGGACAGAGCTTCTTTATCAACTCGAGTTCGGACGGGGAAAGCGGCTGAATAGCTTTAGGCTCATAAAAGCCTTCGCCATTCAGTTGCATCTTACACTTCTCTTCACCTAACACCGAAGCGCAAAGACCACAGCCTATGCAGAGATGATATTTCTTGATCCTGTCTATCATAGGCATAATTGAGTTGTTAAATCATGAAGCAGTTTCTCTTTCTGCTCAGAAACTGTTGAGGCTAATTGAGTAGCAATCTCCTGTTTTAAACTTTCGCGCTGGGCAAAGCATTCTTCCACCTTCGTTAGAATAGTTTTTTCGTCATCAACTTTCAAATCAGCAAGATGGTCGTATGCAAGTGTGTCAACAAATAACCCGTTGAACTTGCGGCTATAGGCCATCGGCAAAACGGGAACTCCAGCAGAAAAGGCTGCTATTGTGGCATGCATTCGTGCTCCCATGAAGAAGTCGAGCCCGGCGATGTAGTCCTTAGCATCTATTGGAGTCAGAAATAATGGTGCCAGTGTCATCTGCCCACTATGATATTCCCTCCAAAGATCATAAAGCACAGCATAGTCGCTTTCCACATTCCGTGTGTGTGTGGCCACATGAGAAATAAGATGTAGTTGGACATCCTTGTTAGACATGAAAAAACGGATGATGCTGCGTATCGCGTGCTGATAGTCAGCCTTAAGCCCAAACTGATTGTCATGTGTGTATCCGCCATTCCAAAGGAGTCCTGAGATGTTCAGACCTACATGCACTTCGTCTTTGTTAAATTTGATTTTATTGTAGGGAAGAAAGAATGCCACGTCAATATACTCCTTCACGTTTGCTTTACCGTTTGTCAGGTCATTTACGTAATCCAAGCTTTGGCGGTCTCTTGTCATGACGAGTGAAGCCTTATTAATTGATTTGACAGCTTTCTCACGAATAGCTGGATTCTGGAACGGACCAATAGTTTGGGGAAGAAAAAAGTATGGTTTCCTGAACAAACGTGCCAGCCTGTGTACCTTGTCGATATTGTCAAAACGCTTATAGCTATACATGTCAGTAAAACTGTCACCCTGGCCAATGTCCATGATGCAGTCAGCATTACGGTATAATTTGTAAAGACGGAAATTCTTTTTGAAGTTAGTCAACAGTCGGTATGCTTTTTTCCAACTAACAGGCCAAGCGTGTTCAACGCTTTCGTATGCAATGGCTCTTCCGCCAATCGTCAGCTCATGATGTCCCAGGCTCTCTTTACTCTCAGTAAGAATGAGATGATAGGGAACTTGTTTTTGAGACATGATAATGTCTATCAGATACATCGTGCTGTAGCAAAGAGCAACGCATCCTTTGTTGCCGCTTTGCAATGTGACATTTGACAATATAATTGTTTTGCTACGCATATTACTATATTAGTAGTTTATCGTGCCATGGATGTTTGGTTCGCTTTACTGACATTCTAATAAATCCTCATCATTCGTTGTGCCGTGACCGAAGTCTCTCATCACATTCTCACTCAGAATCCTGACAGGCGAGCCACCCATCACGCAATAGCTCTGCTTCACGCAGCCACGGGTGACAACAGTTCCCATGCCGAAGATGCAACGCTCTGGGGTTATCACGCTATGCATCACTTTGCAACCGGTGCCGAACCAGTTGTATTCGCCGATGACGATGGGACCACTGATGGGCTTGTATTCTTTTGTCGTCATATCGTATATTGGATGGAAGTTGGTGTCCATGCAAAGACACCCCCATCCGAAACTTGTGAAACGGTTGAAGGTGACACCTTCGTAGGATGCCAGCTTAAATCCTGCACGTGCTTCAAAACTATGCCCAAAATCAACCTTCGTATTCGGTCCAAACGAGACATAGCTGTCATTACCTATGATGCACAAACCGCGGAAAATGGTTGTGCCCCCCTTGTCTTCCCAAGTGATGCCGTTGTTCGGATAAAGCGACACTTGACGGAAGCCCAACCTGATCATGCCATGATGGATACGACCATCCTCCGGCTCCAACCGAATTTTTCCTTTGCATGCCAGCAGATGAGGCTTATACAGCACGATGGGCAGGCGCACAGCCTGTCGGAAAGGCAGGTAGTGGAAGTTGAAATACAGCGTGGGTATGATGTATCTCAGTTTCTGGAGGTATCGGCGTATCTTTTTCTTGTTCATAATGTTAGTTCGCTTCACCAAAACGCAATTTGAACCGTTCAAAGAGTGTATGAGAATTTTGCTTTTTAAAAAACGTTGCAAAATTACAAAAAAAACACATATAGCCCCTGCTTTGTGGGCTTTTTTATTAAATTAAGGTGTATTTTGTGGGAGTTTTGCCCGTTTTTGGGGTGCGAAATAACGTTGTTTAACTAAAGGGAAAACCACAATGTGAAGGAAAATGGCTATTTTTGCGACAAAATTTTTCCACAGTTCCATCATGGGTGACCATCAGAAGACAACAGGACAAATCAGACAGCAGTTCGTGCGCTACCTGAAACTGCAGCGCGGACTGTCGTCCAACACGCTCGATGCCTACGAGCACGACGTTGACAAACTGCTTGCCTACCTGCAGGCTCAGGACCTGCATGTGCTGGACGTGAAGTTGGAGGACCTGCAGCAGTTTGCAGCCGGACTGCACGACATTGGCATTGGCCCCCGTTCGCAGTGCCGCATATTAAGCGGTGTGCGGGCCTTTTATCGTTTTCTGGTGCTCGACGGCTATTTGGAACAAGACCCCACTGAGCTCTTGGAATCGCCCGTCTTGGGCGAGCATCTGCCCGAATTTCTCACCCCCGCTGAGGTCGATCGGCTGAAGGACTCCATCGACCTCTCCAAGCCCGAGGGCCACCGCAACCGCGCCATCATCGAGGTGCTCTTCAGCTGTGGGCTGCGCGTGTCTGAGCTCGTCAACCTGAAACTCTCGCAAATCTTCCGCAAGGAGCAGTTCGTGCGCATCTTAGGCAAAGGCTCGAAGGAGCGGTTAGTG